>Ga0315912_10000146_pt1 | contig 165490 bp, 138 predicted proteins | sample VfabasoilMG_FD_204469 | JGI IMG/M metagenome (GOLD analysis project Ga0315912, IMG submission 204469) | Garden soil microbial communities collected in Santa Monica, California, United States - V. faba soil | ecosystem: Environmental > Terrestrial > Soil > Garden | place: USA: California...
TCCGGGGGCGGGGACGCCCCCGAGGACAGAGCTAGAGCCGCGCTGCGAAGCAGCGCAGCGGGCGAAGCCCGCTTCAGAACCAGCGAAGCTGGTTATGAGCTGGGCTCTACAGCGCATGAAGCGCGGCCTGGCCGCACGTCTTGGAAAGCCGCTCCGGGACGCCCTAGGCTTCACCCCATGAGCCCCAAACTCCTGGTCCGCTATTTCGTCCGTGGCTGCCTGGTCACCGCTCCTCTCGGGCTGACGATTTACATCGTGTGGACGGTGCTCGGTGCGATCGATCGCATGGTACGGATCCCGATCCCGGGTGTGGGGCTCGTGGCAACGCTCGCGCTCATCACCCTGATCGGGCTCCTCACGTCGAACGTCGTCGGGAGAACGTTGCTCGATCTGACCGAGGGCCTGCTTCGCAAGCTGCCGCTCGTGAAGCTCGTCTACACCTCGATCAAAGATCTCGTCAGCGCCTTCGTCGGTGACAAGAAGCGCTTCGACGTACCGGTGGCGGTCATGCTGTTTCCAGCCGTGGGCGGCAAGCAGCTCGGTTTCGTCACGCGCGACGGCCTCGGCCGGTTGGGTATGCCGGATCACGTTGCCGTCTACTTCCCGCAGTCCTACAACTTTGCCGGCTACACGCTCCTCGTTGCGCGAAGCAGCCTCGAGGTCCTCGACGTCTCTCCGTCGGAAGTGATGACGTTCATCGTCTCCGGCGGCGTCTCCGGCTTCGGCCAGGGCGAAAGCATCCTCCCGCCCGGCAAGCTCGCAGCCGGATAGCCCCCACGAGATGGGCTCTAGTGCGCGGCGCCGGTCTGCCAGGAGGCCAGCCGCTCGAGGCCGAGCAGCCGCTGCAGCACGAAGCGCTCGGCGGGAGCGAGCTCCGGGGCGCGCGCGCGGAGGTGCTCGGTGTAGCCGCGGAGCACGCCGAGATCGATGCCGCGAACACGGCGCAAAAGGACGTACATTTCGTCGACCAGAGCGAGCGGCAACACGAGATCGAGCGCCTGGTAGAGCTTCACCGGGTAGTCGAGCCAGATTGGCTTGCTCGTCGCGGCAGCGAGCTTGACCGAGTAGCCGGCTGCCGTGCGCGCCAGATCCGGAGGTAGGGGCCGGCCTTCCGCTGCGTCGGTGAGCGCCGCCGAGAGGTGGGCCGCGATCAGGTGCTCTGCTTCCTCACCGCGTCCGAGCGCGAGCGCCTTGTCGACGACGCTGCCGAGCAGTTGAAAGACGTCCGCGCTGCGGGTGGCGAGCACGGTTTCCTCGTCGCTGAAACTCTCGCGCTTGGCCTGTTGCGCGGGGAGTCCGACCTCCGTGACGGTGCGCTCGACCGGTTCCTCGACTTCTCCGAACACGAACACTTCGTCGCCCACGCTGACGCGATCACCGGCGCGAAGCCGCGCGGCACCCACCACGCGCTCCGAGTTCACGAACACACCGTTGCGACTGCCGAGATCCTCGATGCTGACGCCGAGGTTCGTGAGGCTCAGCCGAGCGTGCCGGCGCGAGACGAGGGCGCTCGACACCTGAATGTCACTGGCGGCGCTCCGTCCGATGATGAGCGCGGGGCGTTCGAGCCGATGTTCCCGCTTTCCCTGGCGCAGGAAGGGCACGATGCGGGTCTTCGTGCGGAAGCCGCTGTCCGCGGCCTTGCCGTCGGGCGCTTTCTCCAGCTCAGCCGCGCGCTCTTTGCCCACGTTGGGCCACCTATATAGGTGGTCCCGGGTGGGCGTCCAGGACCCCGGTTCAGACGCTCATGTGGGTAAATGTAACCATTTGAATCAACGAGAGAAAAATTGTTCGAACGTTCTACTGAGTAGAACTGAAAGGGTGCGATTTCGAGCGACTATTTTGCCGCCCGCGGGTAGCTCCCGAGGACGCGAACAGCCCCGCTCATCGCGTCGAGCTCCGTCAGCGCTCGGGTCACGTTGGGGTCGAGCCGGTGCCCCTCGATGTCGGTGACGAACACGTACTCCCAGCGCTTGCCGCGCGCCGGGCGGGACTCGATGCGCGTGAGATTGATCCCCGCGTCGTCGAAGACCCCGAGAACGCGGCGGAGCGCTCCCCGTTCGTGCGGCGTCGAAAAAACGAGCGTGGTCTTGTCGTTTCCGGTCGGCGCGGCGTCGGCATGGCCGATGACGGCAAAGCGCGTGGCGTTCTCGGGATGATCCTGGATGCGGTCGGCGACGATGGTGAGCCGTTCGAGCTCCGCCGCGAGCCGGCTCGTCACGGCCGCAGTCGTTTCGTCGAGCGCCGCTTCTCGAGCCGCGGCAGCGGTCGACGGGGTCGGGACGAGCGGCACGCCGGGTAACTCTCGAGCCAGGAACTTGCGGCACTGTGCGAGGGGCTGCGGGTGTGACGCCACGCGCTTGAAGCGACTGCGATCGGTGGTTTTCGCGACCAGGCAGAGCGAAACGTCGAGCACGAGTTCGCCGGAGATGAAGAGCGTTCCGTCGAGCAGAGCGTCGAGCGTTGCGCTGACGCTACCCTCGGTCGAATTCTCGATCGGAACGACGCCGAACTCGGCCTCGCGCCGGGTCACGGCGTCGACCACCTCGGCGATGGTCGGGGTTTCGACGGCAGGCTGATCGGGGAACAGCGAGCGCGCAGCGAGGTGCGAAAAGGTGCCCTTGGGCCCCATGAACGCGACCGTCGCCGGAGCCCTCACGGAGGGCGGCTCCGTTCGAGCGCAGCGCGGATCGCGCTCGCCGCGTGCAGGCGCGCGTAGTCCGTCCAACCCAGGAGCTCGGTCGTGCCCTCCACGATCGCGGTCCACGCGTCCGCTTCGTCATACAGGCGGCGCACGACGAACACCGCGCGCTCGAGCGGCATGCGCTGGCGAATGCCCGTCGGCAGCGCCGCGTGGAGAACACCCGCCGCGGCGTGAAACGCACCTTGCTGATCCTTGTTGCGTGGCGTTTCGCGGATCGCCTTGTGGGCCCGCTGCACGACGTGCGCGACCCGCATGATCTGCGCCTCCGTCACGCCGCCGAGGCAGAACGCGGCCCATGCGCGGGCGACGGCCGCCTGGTCGCTGGCGTCGATCGTGCCGCGGGCAACGCGCTCATGAAGCCACGAAGCGAGCGCGTGCGCGGCGTGCACCCATTCCGGTGCGGTCGACGGCAGAGAATCCTTGAGCTTGGCCGTGGGCCGCTGGCGCACCTGAGCGGGGGTCGCTTCGGAAGGCGCCGCGGCGAGGGCCCTGAGATCCGCGCTCGGTGGCGTGAGGCCCAGCACCGCCGCCGCGGGATCGATCGGGAAGGGTGGCGGCGAATCGCCGAACAGCGGCCAGGTGGCGTCGAACGTGCGCTTCTTTGACGCCTCGAGCGGTTGCTGTTTCGGTGTTTCGGAACCGAACCTGCGAGTGCCTCGTCCGGGGGTGGATTTCCCGAGGCGGCCCGCTGGGGGGCGCTCGGAGCGGCGGTTGGTCATCGAAGGATATCCGTCAGTGTTTCGAGCTTGAGCGCGAGACCCACATCCCCGTCCACCTTGAGCTTACCGTTGAAGAACAGCTGCTGCCCGTGGGCGCGCCCTTCGAACAGGTCGACGAAGTCCGCAGCTGTCATCGTTACGGTGCAGGCTGCCACGCCGTCGCCGCTCGTCACCGACAGGGCTGACTTGAGATCGACCATCCAGGTGCCGCCGCCGTCGCCTTCGAGGATGAACTTGAACACCGCGCCGATGGAAGTCTTGATGTCGTCGCGCCCGGCAATCTTCTCGCCGATGCGGACGAACAACTCGGATGCCGTCGTCATCAGTGACCACCTTCCGCGCTGGCACCCTTTGGCTTGAGGGGCGGTTTTTTGGGGGCAGTCGCCGGGGTCGCGGACGTGGTCGGAGCGGGAACGGTCGCGCTCGCGGATGCGGTAGCGCTCGCGCTGGCGGTGGCTGCCGGGGCGGCGTCGGCGAGGGGTGTCCCTGCGTCCGCGGCCGGGTCGACGGAGGCAACCGGTGCCGGTGCAGGCGCTGGAGCCGTCGCGGAAGGCACGGGGGGCGGTGGCACCGGTGGCGGGCTCGAGTCGGCTGGCTTCGTCGTGGTGACGACGCAGCCCACGGCGACGGCCGCAACGCCGACGAGCGCGGCACCGAAAAGCTCTTTGGCCTTCATCGTGAAACTTGTTGGAGGGTCGGCCGAGACGGACGGCGGGTAAGAAGCGCGAGCGTACTTTCCCGGGCAGCGGATCGCAATCCGCGCGAGATGCTCTAGTCCGACTCGACGCGAGGCTTGCTCCGGGCCGGCGGGTTCAGGGGGGGCTTTCGATCGGAGATCGGGACGAAGCGGCGCTCGTCGTACCCCGTGTAGATCTGGCGCGGACGCGCGATCTTCTGATCCTTGTCGAGCAGCATTTCTTCCCACTGGGCGAGCCAGCCGGACGTGCGCGGGATGGCAAAGAGCACGGGGAACATGTCGACCGGGATCTGGAGAGCCTCGTAGATGAGGCCAGAGTAGAAATCGACGTTGGGGTAGAGCTTGCGGGTGACGAAGTACTCGTCGCTGAGCGCGATCTTCTCGAGCTCGAGCGCCACCGGAAGCAGGGGGCTCTTCTTGCCGATGAGGTCCATCACCTGGTCGGCCAGGCGCTTGATGACCTTCGCGCGCGGGTCGTAGTTCTTGTACACGCGGTGCCCGAAGCCCATCAGCCGCCCGCCTCCGCCCTTCACCTCTTTGATGAACGCCGGGATGTTTCCGACGCTGCCGATTTCGCGGAGCATGCGCAAGACCGCCTCGTTCGCGCCGCCGTGCAGCGGGCCGTAGAGCGCAGCCGCGGCGCCGGCCACGGCGACGTACGGATCGGCGCGTGAACTGCCGATGCCACGCATGACGTTGGTCGAGCAGTTCTGCTCGTGGTCGGCATGGAGGATGAACAGCACATCGAGCGCCCGCACGATCTCGGGGTGCACCTCGAACTTGGGTTCGGCGATGCGCTTCATCATGTAGAGGAAGTTCTCGCTGTAGCTCATCTCGTTGTTCGGATAGACGAACGGCATCCCCATGCTGTGCCGGTAACTCCAGGCAGCGAGCGTCGGCATCTTGGCGATCAGGCGCACCATCTGAGCCCGACGGATCTCCTGGTCGAGCACGTGCTTGGCCTCCGGGTAGAAGGTGCTGAGCGCCCCGACCGTCGCGACCAGCATGCCCATCGGGTGCGCGTCGTAGCGGAAGCCGTCGATGAAGCTCCGCACGTTCTCGTGAACGAACGTGTGGTGCGTGACGTTGGAGGTGAACTCCGCCAGTTCCGTCTTGGTCGGCAGCTCTCCGTTGATCAAGAGGTAGGCGACCTCGAGGTAGGTCGCGTTTTCAGCCAGCTGATCGACCGGGTACCCGCGGTAGCGCAAGATGCCGTTGTCGCCGTCGATGTACGTGATCGCCGAGCGGCACGAAGCGGTGTTGAGAAAGCCCGGGTCGTACCCCATCAGCCCGAAGTCCTCGTCGTTGACGCGGATTTGCTTGAGGTCGGGCGAACGGATGGTGCCGTCCGTGATGGCGACCTCGTAGGTCTGGCCGTTCCGGTTGTCGGTGATGGTGAGCGTGTCCTTGGCCATCGTTCTCTTGGGTTCTATCGGGGAGGGAGGGTTTTCGACGCGTCGAGCGCGCCCCCGGGCATAAAACCACCGGCGTGGCCCCGGCGCCAGGCCGACCGGCAAGTGCCGGCCCACGGCGCCCCGAACGCGCCCTGGATCCAGGGATCCGACCGAAAAGTGGGCCAGCGGGGCGCACCTTTGGCATCCAACCCTCGTGACCCGTGGGTTCGAGGCCGCCCGGACCGCGATGGGGCTTTTCGCCATCGGGAGCCTCGCTGCGTGCGCGGGTGCCGAACCGGCGCCCGATCCGGCCGCGATGCGCCTCAAGGCCGAGAACGGGGGCCCGACCCTGGCGGCCGAGGATTGGAAGAAAGTCCCGGTCCCGCCGGCGTCCGGGCCAAAGCTCGCGCCGGTCGCGATGAGCGTCCCGATCCGGAAGACGCCAGCGCCCGGTGCGGAGGTCATCGGGTACCTCCGGGTCGGAGCCCAGGTGGCGCGCTCGGAGAAGCCGGTCGCCGAGCGCGACTGCGAGAAGGGCTGGTACGCGGTGCGCCCGGCCGGGTTCGTGTGCGCCGGTGCCGACGCAACGGTGAAACTCGATCACCCGGTCGCGCGGGCGATCGCGGTCGAGCCGGACCGCGCGCGCCCGATGCCCTACAAGTACGCGTTTCTTCGCGCCATCGCGCCGAACTACCTCCGCGTTCCGACCAAGGAAGAGCAGTTTCGCTACGAGATGCGGCTCGACCGCCATCTCAGGAACTGGAGAAAGCTGAAGGAACAGTGGGATGCGCTCGATGTGGGGGCGAACGACGTGCCGCTCGACGCGCTGGGCCGTGGCGCGGGCCGGGTGCCCGACCACGCCGTGCCGATGGATCAAAGCGTGCGGTTCGGCGGGAGCGGTGATGACCGCGTGCCCTGGTGGCTCGAGGGCGGACGGCGCATCCCCAACTTGTCGGTGTTCAAGGCGCCGGCCTATGCGGTGATTGCCGATCGCAGCAAGCGGCACGCGGGTCTGGCGTTGATCGGGACGTTCGTCGCCGATGAAAAGGCGCAGGGGCGTCGCTTCGCCGTCACCACCGACGCGCGCATCGTCCCGGCCGACAAGCTCAAGGCGGACAGCGGTTCACCGTTTCACGGCACCGACATCAAGGACATCGGATTGCCGGTGGCGTTCGTGCGCACGGGCGACGCGAGCACCTGGCTCACCGACGGTGGCCGCCTCACGCGTGGCGACGCCATCCCCGCGCGGACGCTGGTGGCACTCACCGGCAACGTTCGCGGCTCCGGCGAGTCACGCCTGGTGGAAACACGGGCGGGAGCGTGGCTGAAGAGCTCCGATCTCCGGACCATTCCCAAGTCGAGCACGCTCCCACCGTTCGCGAAGCGTGGAACCAAGTGGATCGACGTATCGATCCTGAACCAAACGCTGGTGCTCTGGGAAGGTGACCGCCCCGTGTACGCGACGCTGGTCTCGACCGGCAAAGACGGCCTGGGCGACCCGCAGAAAACCCACAGCACCCCCGTGGGTACGTTTCGCGTCTACCAAAAGCACGTCACGACGACGATGGATTCGGCCGTGGCCGACCACGAATTCGAGCTCCGCGACGTGCCCTGGGTTCAGTACTTCAAGGGCGGCTACGCGCTGCACGCCGCGTACTGGCACGACGATTTCGGGCGCAGCCGCTCGCACGGCTGCATCAACCTCTCGCCGATCGATGCACGCTACGCGTTCTTCTGGAGCACGCCGAGCGTGCCGGAGCACTGGCACGGCGCGTACGCCGGCGAGCCGCTCGACGGCGGCACGATCATCAGCGTCCACCCGTAGGCGCAGCGCGCCTCGTCGGCCGAGAGCGACTCACGCTCCGGGCGTGGCTTCCGGCGTCGGGGCGGCGACCGGGGGTGCACTTTCCGAGCTCTTCGCCGTCGCGGCGACGCTCGGGCCCGTCGCGGTCACCGCGGCCTCCGGCAGCGGCTCGCGACGCATCCACGCGGCGACGTCGTCGAACACCAGGATGCCGAGCAAGACGTTCAGCGTGGCGAAGAGCACCATCGTCTCCAGGTAGAAGTGCAGCCCGAGGTCCGGGACCAGCGTCGTGAAGTACTGCACGGCGCACATGGCCGTCATCGTGATCCACACGCCGGCGTCGAGCTTCGACGCGGGCGCCGGATCGTCGGCCGTCGGCTTGCGCTCGGTGCCGATCAGCGGCAGCAGGAAGACGAAGTGGATGTAGTAGTTCGCCGGGTAAGTCAGCACCGGCACCAGGATCATGCCGATCACCGCTGCTTGATCGATGCGTCGCGAGCGCGCGGCCAGCACGACGAGCCCCACGTAGAGCGCGACCGCCGCGAGGTAGAGCGGCATCCGGCTCCGGAGCACGCTGCCCTGGTTCCCGTCCGCGCCGGCGATCAGCGAGCGTAGGGCGATCGAGGCGGGGTGAGGGTCGGCGGACAGCTGCGACACCTTCGTCAAGCACTCCGGCCACGCGCCGGGGTTCAAAACGATGATCGAGAACAGGAATGCCCCCACGATCGTCGCCAGCCCGCCGAACAGCACTCGGAAGGTCGCTTTCTCGCGCGCGTAGAGCTCGGTGATCGCCGGTAGCTTTCGCGTTTTCAGCACGTCCTCGAGCACGCGAAGCCCGGCGGGCAGGGCGGCGCCGACCAGGGCCAGGGCGGGGAAGACGCGGATCATCGCGGCCATCCCCAGACAGGCGCCGCCGAGCACGAAACGCTCGGTCCGGAGCGCGCACGCCCCGTACCCGATGTAGGCGAGCCAATCGTGGCGGAGCGTCGCTCCGCCCCAGTTCGTGCCGTACATGATGAAGTCGTTGGCGCCGAACACCGTCATCACGAGCAGCATCGTGCGGACCCCGAACGACCGCCACACGCACACGAACATGCCGGAGAGCAGCACCAGATCGAGCAAGCCGAGCAGCGTGAAGCCGGTGTCACTCGGCGGGATCGCCGTGTAGAGCAGATGGGTGATGCTCATCCACACGGGCGTCGCGTTGCCGCCGAAGTCGCACAGCATGTCGAGCCAGTGGTTGGTGCCCATCGATTCGCGGAACCAGGTGACGTCTTCCTTCAGTTCTGCCCATCGTTCCGGCGTGAAGCGTGACTTGATGGCGCCGATGCGGGCGCGCTGCTGGTTCGGCGTGCTCATCTGCAACGAGTGCAGATCGCGCATCGGAATGTTGCCAATCGTGTTCGCACGCTCCGGGTGGTCTTCGAGGTAGACGGCCACGTCCGCCTCGTAGATCCCGCGGTACCCGAGCTCTTTGAAGTACTTGGCGGTCGTGTAGTACTGGCGGTGGTCGAGGTAGTGCGAGAACGTCCACTCGCTCTTCTGGCGGCTGAAGAACTGAGGCTGGCCCATGTTGTAAAAGGCCAGGACGCCGAGCACTCCGGTGATCGCCAGCGTGCCGATGACGACTTCGCGCCGGGCAGGAAATCGCTTCGGTGCGAAGACCTCGCGCGCCACGGCGAATGCCGCAACGGCGCCGAGGACACCCCGGATCAGGCACACTTCGCGAGACTCGACCGGAAGCCCGTTCCAGAACGCCCAGGCGAAGTTGCCCACGCCGAGCGCACCGAGGGCGAGCGCGCCGATGAGCCAGGCCGGCTTGGACCTTCTGTGCAGCAAAAAGAGCGGAGCGAGGAGCGCGAGGCCGAACAAGGTGCTCGCGTCTCGCACCTGCAGATCGAGCGCGCCGCTGCGGACCTCGGGCACGGCAGGCGGAAACTGCGGCGGCGGGTTCGAGAAGATCTGCAGCTCCGTGACGCCGAAGAACCCGTCTCCGGACTCGGGCGAGAGCCTCACGTAGCGGCCGCGGGCGTTCAGGCTCGTGGTGGAGCGGGTGCGGAGGCCGGGCAGGCGTAGGGCTCCGGCAACCCACAGACTCTTGAACTCCACGCCGTCGTTGGAGACGAAGACCTCGTAAGAGTCGTTGTTGTCGCCCTGCAGCCACGCGGCGGTGATCGTCTTGACGCTACCCAGATCGAAGTCGACGTGCGCGCTGGCATCGGTGAGCGGCGTCGTCATGCGGCTCTTCCAGCCGTCGCCCTCGCGTCCCTTCTTGCCGTCGGTCAGGGCGCTCGTCCGAACGTATTGATTGGTGCTGGAGGGCCGCTTGCCGGCGAGCAGGTTTTGGGCCCCGTCCGCCGCCCGCAACGGTTCACCGGACGGCCAGGCGAGTGCCAGGAGCGCGAGCAGGGCGACCAGCAGCGGCCGCCACCAGGTCCTCGTATCTCGGCGCTCTTGGCCGCTCCGCGGCCCGTCTCCCAACGACATGCGCTGAGGTTTTCGCACGAGCCGGGAGCTTATGCCAGCCTCTTCACAACGTGGCGCCCAGGGTGAGCATCCACGAGCGCGGCGCACCGGCCGCGAGGTGCCGCGCTGGCGTGTCCGATCGCGGGGCACTGGGGTCCCAGTGAGACGGAAAGTTGTACTCCGCCGTGGCGTCATCGTCGTCGAGCAGGTTATAACCCTCGAGGGTTATACTCAGGGGGCCCCAACCGGCGCCGATCGAAGCATCGACCAACAGGACGGGCTTCGCCGTGTCGCCGTACGGCAGCGGCCTCGAGCCGAGAAAGGACAATCCGAAGCCGGTCCGTGCGCGCAACTTGCCGAGGCCCACCGGCTCGCTCAAGGTGTGCTCCGTACCGAGATCGGCGCGCACGACGACGGGCGGGACGAACGGCACCTTCTCACCCTCGGTGAACGAGGGCTGCGGCTCGTGCTCCGTCGGCGGCGGCGGTTCAAGCAACCTCGCGTCGACGAACGTGAACGACAGCGATTCCACCAGAAAGCTCGCCCGCGACGACAGCCGCGCGGTCGCTCCCACGCGTCGCGACGCTCCCGTTCGTTCGAGGTGCCCCTCCTCGGGGTGGAACACCACGTCGTCCGAGAGGTGCGTGAAAAAGCCCCCGACCGAAAGCCGAAGCGGCGGGCCCCAGTCGAAGCGCGCGCCGACGTCCGCCGAGCGAACTTTGGTGAACGGCGTCTCCTCTCCGTCTTCGAGCGTTCGCGCCTGCTGCGAGCGATACCCTTCACCGTAGGCGAGAAGGAGCGAGAGCCACTCGAGCGGCCGTACTTCGGCGCTGGTCCGTGGCCCGAAGGCAACGCCGAACGCGCTGCGGCGAGCGCCGACGGGGAGCTCGTCGTCGGGCGCGCTCACCGGTGCCGCGTTCCCGGTCCGATCGTCGATGTCGTAGGAGAGCGCGTCGGCGCGGGCGCCGAGCCGCGCGCGCACGACGCGCGCGAAATGCCAATCGAGGTCACCCCAGATGCCGATGTCGACGCCGTGGACATCCGCATCGACCCGCTCGTCCCAGGTCTGGCTGCCCTGCTCGATCTGGTCAAGACGGGCGTCGGCGCCCACTTCGACCGTGCCGTGTGCCGAGCGATGCGGGTGGTACGGCGCCGTCCGGTAGCGAGCGGTGAGCCCGAGCGTTTGGGCCTGGTTCTGCTGCTCGAACCGATCGCCTGGCCCGGCGGCGCCCCCCGCTCCGTTCTCGTAGAAGCCGGAGATGTTCTCCCGCAAGCGGAAGCTCGATTGGTCGAACCAGATGCCAACCTCGGCGTTCGACCCGTGGGACCCGCGCTGCTCCGCGAACAGCCCGACCAGGCCCCGGCTCGAGGTGGCGTTCTGGTCTCGGGCGGTCGGGTAGGGGTAGACGCAGTGGAAACAAACACGCCCCGTCGCCACGTCGTCCGCACGCACGACGCCGGCCAGGTTCGACCGCGATCCGTGCGCGATGCCGAGCACCCGGAACCGCACCGGCCCGCCGCCGAAGCGGTGCTGAACGATCGCGCTCACCGCCTGTCCTTCGCGATTCTCGCCGTAGCCGTCGGTGCTCGTGACGTTGGCGGCGCCAAACGTGCGCCGGTCCTCGTCGCGGGGTGCCCAGAGGACAAGCTGCCTGAACGTCTTGAACGAGCCGTAGCCCGTCTTGAGCTGCACGCCGCGCTCGTCGCCGTCCACCCCGAGGTCGACGTCGATCGAACCTGCCACGGCGAAGTCGCCCTGCCTCGGGTCGTAGACGCCCTCGCTGACGCGAAGCTCATCCACGGTCTCGGCAATCAGGAAGCCGAGATCCGCGTAGCCCTGGCCGTGCACGTGGGACGGTTGATTGATCGGGATGCCGCCGACGCGAAACTCGATGTCCTGCCCGTGTTCCGCGTCGAAGCCGCGCAGCGAGTAGGAGGGCGCCACCGCCGGACTCTCCGGGCGTCCGACGTAAAGGCCCGGCGCCGTACCGAGCACATCGGTACCGTCTTTGCGCGGTGCCGCCCGGAGCACGCCGCGCTCGACGCGAAAGTCTCCGGTGCTCCGCGTTTCGGTGCGCACCTCACGCTCGCCCGTGATCGTCACCTCGAGCGCGGGCTTCGCGGGATGCGCGGGCGCTGGCGGCCCAGCACCGGGCGTGCCGAACGTCGGTGCCAGCTGTCCCTCCGCCGGCGGGGCCGCGAGGCTTTTCTCCCCTTCGACCGGCAGCTCGAAGCGAAACGGAACGCGGATCCGGCTCGGCACTGGTTGTCCATCACGGAGCGCGGGAGCGAAGCGCCACGCCCCGAGCGCCTGAACGGCCGCGTCGTCGAAGGCGGTTCCCGCCGACTCGGCGACGTCCACGTCGGTCACCGTGCCGTCTCTTCCGATGGTGACGAGCAGCACCACCGTCGCTTCGTGTCGGGCGTCGAGCTCGGACTCCGGATAGTGAGCGGGGATCTGCTTCGTGACCTGTGGGGGCTCGATGCCCGCGGCCGGTGCCGGTTCTTCCGCAGCCGCGGGGTTTTCGGCCAGACAGAGCGCGACTGAAAGGCAGATCGACGCCCAGCGGACGACTTTCGGCATCGCCGAGCGGGGGTCGTTGCCGCGGAGCGCGAAGGGACGTGGATTGAAAGCCATGGATCGTTCGAATTGGTCATGAGGGTGGGCACCGACGAGCACGACGCGAGCGCACCGTGCAGCGAGAGCGTCACGCGGACGGAAGTCGACGCTGGGCGCGCGAACGCGCCACCCGGGGTCGGGCAAGTGCGCTCAGCGCGAGGTTCGTTTAGAAAGCGCGAGCCGCCTAGACCGGCGGGGATTGCTTGGGCGCGAAAGCGAGGACGTCCGGAACCGTGGCGTTCGTCCCGCTACTGATCGCTGCGACCTCGAGGACCGGTGCGGAGAAACTCCAGTCGATCGACGTCGGCGCAGCCGGAGCTCGCGGGGGCGAGGCCGGAATCACCCCGCAATGATCGGTGTCGCTGTGTTCCGCGCGGACGCCGTCGATCGAAACCGAGCCGAACTGCTTGGTTTCGGCGTGCGTTTCGCCCGTGTGCACGAGCTCGCCGTGGGCCGCGCAGATTTCATGCCGGACCAGCGCGTGGTGCAGCGCGGGCAGGGCGTGCTGGCTCGAGAGGAGCCCGGCGGCGAACAAGCAAAGGGCCTGGACCCAGAACGGGATCCGGCGAAGAGCTCGCGAAACGCGGAGGGGCCGCCTCACGGACGCTAGTGAAGCACGTCCGTGCGTCAGTGCCCACCTTGAAGGACGGTGCGAACGGCGCTCGTCGCGCGATCGACGACCTTTGCCGTGAGGTCGACAGCCTCCGTGTAGCGGTAGATGCCAGCCTGGAGCGCGATCAACGTGCCGGCGTCCATCGGCGCGTACGCGGCGCTGTCCGCCGAGCGGACGAGGGCCTCGCCACGATCGAGCGCCTGAGAGACTCCCCTCATCAACCGTTCGAACTCGGGTGCCACGGTCGTCCGCTCAGGTCCGCCCGGAGGTTCGAGCGTCGGGACTTCGAGTGATGCGCTGGGAGCTGGGAACGGGACGCCGTCAATCAGGGGGACCATCGACGGTGGGTTCGGTCACGCCGGCGTCGAGTTGCGCGTCGGAATGCGCCGAGCACGATCGCCCCTACGAGGAGGGGCATTTCGGCGCCTTGCGGCTGGTTTCTCGCCAGGCGGCAGTTGCACGACGGTTCGGGTTCCGGGGGAGGGCCCGGCGGCTCACCGACACCGCCACTGCCGGCCGTGGACGGCCCGGCCCCGTCACCGCCGGCTCCGGTTCCGGCGCCGGCTTCGCCCCCGGCGGCGAAACACGCGGTGTCGGTGGGCACGAACCGCGGTTCGCACACGCCCGCGCCGATCTGCTTCTTCACCGTCTCCCACGCTGCCGGGCAGGCGACGCCGACGCCGCTCTCCGCGCCACAGGCGACGGGACCCGGTAGGCACCCGAGATCGGCGACGCGTTCGAAGGACGCACCCTCGTCTCGCGAAGAACCGATGATGTAACCGTCCACGAAGTCGTCGCCGCAGCCGAGAAGTTCGTCTTCCAGCCGGAGCAGGCACGAAGATCCCCGACAGGCGATCTTTTCGAACTCGAACGTGTCGCGGCTGGCGCGAAAGGTGCCGTCGTAGGGGTTACTCACCACGATCGTGGCCCCGTCCGGCGAAAGAGCGAAGCCCTGAACGGGGATATCCGTCGTCAGCACGTCGCGGAAATCCGTGCCGCCGTTACGAGTGACGAGTAGCTTGCCGGGCAAGCCCTCGAGCCGCACGTACACGGTGTCCTGATCGGTCGGATCCACGGTCGCGATGTACGGGAGGTGAACCGGGTTTGCGCCCGGGATCGTGAACGAAAAGAAGGTTCGGCCGCGATCTTCGGAGCGAAGCAGCACCCCGGTCGTACCGGCCAGACCGCTCGCGTAGATGAGATTCGGATTGCTCGGTGCAGCGTCGAGGGTGGTCGCGGTGAAATCCGGGAGCTCGTCGCCGAGCGGCGTGAAGGTGGCGCCCCGATCGGTCGACTCCCAGAACGTCGTGACATAAGCCACGGTCGAGACGGCGATCGCGGTTCCCGGCTCGCCTTGGACCGCCGAAACGTCCGCCACCGGCGCCGTCACCCCTTCGGCAAACGCGAACGTGCAACCCTCCTCGTCGCTCCGTGAGATCCCGTTCCGGAGCCCGAGCAGGATCGTGCCGCCCGGGAGCACCGCGAGGGCCGGATCGTAGTCCTTGTATCCGAGCGCGGTCTCGCAAAGGAAATCCCAGGAGCGCCCGCCGTCGCGCGAAGCGAGAACGCCGAACGTCGCCCGGAGCACCAGATGAGCCGGGTTTCCCGGTTCGGCGACCAGCTGATCGACGGCAGGGAAGCGCCCGTTCGCTCGAGCGTCGGTGCCGGCGAACGCGGTCAGGCATGCGGCGAGGGCGAGCGTGGCCGCGCCTCGGAGGGTCGGACTTCCCCCGAGCGAACGGTCGAGTGCCACCCGAGAAGCGTAGTCCTTCCCGCTCGATCTCGCTCTGGGACGCTCATTTTTTCGCCTTCCTGGGCGCGAAATTGCACGGGAACCCAGGATTAGGCGCGATTCTTCGTTGCGAACGGCCGCCGGACCTGCTCCTCTGCGCGCTTCAATCTTTTCGGCAACCCAAGGACTCCATGGCCCGGATCACTGACTTCGTCGTTTTCAACGACAAGAACCTTGCCCGTAAGTACGCGACGAAAGCCATCCCGATGGCGACCCTGTACGAGGCGTACTTCGACGGTGCGATCGACATTCCGGGCGACATCTACGCGCTCTTGAAGAGCCGCGCTGATTTCATCACTTGGTCGCTGACGACCGACCACCTTCGTTGGGCCGTCACCAACTTCATTCCCGAGGTGGCCATCCACTCGAAGAACCAGGATCGGCGGATCGTCCGCGAACACTACGACCGCGGGAACGACTTCTTCGGCTGGTTCCTCGGCGAGCGGATGGTCTACACGAGCGGCTTCTTCGAGAATCAGGGTCAGTCGCTGGAGCAGGCCCAGGACAACAAGATGAACCTGGTGTGCAGGAAGCTGATGCTCGACAAGGGCGAGCGCCTGCTCGACATCGGTTGCGGGTGGGGAACGTTGACCCGCCACGCCGCCGTTCACTTCGGCGCTGACGCGACCGGCATCACGATCGCGGAGCGCCAGACCGAGTTCGGGAACGAGCGCATCAAGCAGGCCAACGTGCAGGACCGCGCCCGGATCCTGTGCTGTGACTATCGCGATATCCCGCGCCAGCGCTTCAACAAGATCTCGAGCCTCGAGATGGTCGAGCACGTCGGGGTCAAGAACCTGGTGGCCTTCTACGAGCTGGTCCGCGACCTGCTCGAGGATGACGGCCTGTTCCTCCTGCAATGGACGGGCCTGCGCCGCGGCCTCCGCCCGGAGGACATGATCTGGGGCTTGTTCATGAACAAATACGTGTTCCCCGGCGCCGATGCGAGCCTGTGTCCCTCGGCCATGCTGAAGGCGATGGAGAAGGCCGGCTGGGAAACCCACAGCGTCGAGAACATCAGCATCCACTATGGCTTCACGATCAAGCGCTGGCACGACAACTGGCTCTCGAATCGCGAGTCCGTGGTCAAGGCTTACGGGGAGCGCTGGTTCCGCATCTGGCACTTCTTCCTCGCCTGGTCGACGATCATCGCGGAGCAGGGCAACGCTGCCTGCTTCCAGGTCGTCCTCAACAAGAACCTCGACGCGTACGATCGCACCCGCTGGGTGAAGAAGAACGCGACGGTGCTCGGCGACCGCGCGAACTTCGCGCCGAGCCAAGCGGCGGCGGAATAGCCGAGAGAACGCCGGGTTGAGGCTTCGGCCGTGCTTACTGCACGGAGAACGTCTTCGAAACCGTCACGGGTTCGCCCGAGAAGGCGGGAACCCGCGCGCTGCGGAACAGCCGGGCCACGCACGAGCCCACGGTGGTTCCCGCCAGGTCTCCCGTGACCGCCACCGAGGTCGGGCGGCCACTCGAGGCGAACGTGATGGAGACGCGGCCGGTGCCGGTCGGTCCCCCGGCTTCCTTACAGCTTCCGGCATTCGCGGCCGCGCCACCGAGCGCGGTCTTGGCGGCTTGGGCGTCGAACGGCGTGCCTGCGCCGAAGCCGGTCGGCGCCGGGGGGGCCTCTTTCGTGGCGGCTGCGGTCGCTTGCGAACGCGGTGCCGTCTGGCCTGGATTGGCTGCGGCGACCGCGCCGGTGGGTGGTGGTGCGGCAGTGGCGACGCCGGTGGGCGGTGGTGTGGCGGCGGCGCCCGTGCCGGTGGGTGGCGCCGCGGCTTGCTCGCCCGGAGCGCTGCCGCTCGGTGCCGGAGCGGCTGCCGCGCTTTCTGCCGGTGCCGGTTCCGCGGACGCGCTCGGTGCTTCCGCCGCAACGGCGCTCGGTGCCGGTGCCACCGACGCGTTCGGCGCCGTCATGAGACCGGCGCTGATCAAGAGCGGCTGCAGCTTGCCGAGCGCAAAGCCCAACCCGCCGAGTCCGCCTAGCGCGACGAGCAGCAGCATCACGATCCACCCCTTCGATTTCTTCGGGGGTGCGATCAGGTCGTCGACCTCGTTCGGCACTTCGGCCGGCGCGAAGCGGGGTGGCGGCGCGGCGATCGGCGCAGTGAAATCCGGCGCGGCGAGGGCCGGTGCGAACCCGCCGCCTCCGGGCAGCGACGGGCTCGTGTCGACGAGCAGCGCTTCTTCCATCCGGTGCGAGCGCTGGGGTGGTCCACCGCTGCGAAGCTCCTTCTGCATCAGGGAGTCGAGCGAGAAGAGGACCGAGTTCTCGTTGCGAGCGCCGGTCAGGCGGGGTTCGTCGACGGCATCGGCGAGCGCGCTCGCGGTGGCAATCGCCTCGGCCTCGCTGCCGGCTTGCGCCTGCTGAGCGAAGAGATCACGGCCGCCTCGTTGGTCCGCGCGTTGAGCTTCCCGTCGGCGGGCCGGTTCAGCGACCTCGCGCGCGGCCGGGCGCGTGGACTCTCGCCGCGTGGGGCGGGTGGATTCGCGCTTGGCGGCGCGATTCGAGTCCCGCTGCGTGCGCGTCGCGCGAGCTGGCTTGGGTTCACTGATCGGCGAGCGGGCGACGTGGGTCGGTACGTCGTCGTCCTCGGAAACGTTGCTCGATGCCGGGCTGCTGCGCTGGGGAGCTTCGTTGAAGCGTGACGAGTCCACGACCTGAGTCGCTTCGTCGTCGTCGAACAGCGCGGACTGCATCGGTCCGCTGTCCGCCACCCGCGTCGTTTCCTCGTCCTCCCTCGGCTTGCTCGACCTGCGAGCCGGGGCGGGAGTCGGTCGCGCGTAGCCCATGCGGCGGAACGCCGTCGCGATCTCGTCCACGTCCCACGGGTTCGCCCAATCGCCCATGCCCTCACGCCACACCAAAGTTTCGGGCGTGAGTTGCCCCGCTCGGTGCAGCCGCACGATCTGCGCAACGTCCGCTTCCTCCTGGCGCTCCTCGGAGAAGGCGACGATGAACGGCGGTTCCGGCGGGCGCTCCGGAGGTGCCGGCTCCTTCGGGGCACGGCTCGAACTCGGTTTTTGGCTCGTGGGCCCGGGGGCGACACTGGTCGAGGCGCTCACCGACGGAGGACTGACGTTGCCGTCAACGATCAGCACCGTCCCGCACCGCTTGCAGGTGATCTTGACGCGCTTGCCGATGAGCTTCTCGTCAGCGACGCCGTAGCGCGCGGAACAGGCGGTGCAGGCGATGTTCATGGGCGCGGTGGGTAGGGAACGCCGGAGCCTACCCCAGACGCCCGGCATGCTGCTAGTGTGCCGTCCCCGTGAAACGCGCTTGTTCCGGCGATTCGATGAATCGCCTAAAGAGCGGAAGCCGTGAGGCGGCCGAGGACGACTGATGGTGGATAGGGAGCGCTCGAGTCGGCGGGGGATCGGTGCCGTCGGAGATTTTCTTCAGGCGCGCTACTTCACGGCCGACGCGCGGTTCCTCGCCCTGTTCCGCATCGGCTTCGGCTCGCTGATGACGCTCGACTGCCTGCGGCGCTTCGTTCTGGCCCGCGAGTACTACACGAACGACGGCTTCCTCCCCAATCACTTCGCGCTGTTCAGGCCGATGGGTGACGGAGTGTTCTCGCTGCTCCATGCCTTCTCCTCGCTCTTCGAGGTGAGGGTGGTGATGGCGCTGATGCTGATCGCGTTCGCGTCGTACACGGTCGGCTACCGGACGCGCCTCTGTCAGGTGCTCGCGTTCGTCTCGATCACGAGCCTCGACGCTCGCAACCTGTTCGTCGAGAACGGCGGCGACGTGCTGGTCAACCTGATGGCCCTCCTGACGATGTTCCTGCCACTCGGCCGGCGGTTGAGCATCGATGCGGTGCTGGCATCGCTTCGCGCGCGCCACGAAACGAGCGTCGAAGCCCTGAACGAGCGCGACCGGCCGGCGACCCCGCCGGAACAGTTCGTGTCGCTGATCGTGTTCGCGCTGATGCTTCAGCTCGCGGTCATCTATTTCTTCAACTTCATCCACAAGGACGGCCAGGGCTGGAAGAACGGGTCCGTCCTGCACTGGTTTTTGCACCAGGACCGCATCGTCACCGCTCTCGGCATCTTCCTGCGCGAGCACGTGCCGTTCCCCGCCGTGCGCGTCTTCGGCTACGGAGCGCTCGGCATCGAAGGGTCGCTGCCGATCATCCTCCTTTTCCCGTTCTTTCGCACCTGGGCGTATCGGGTCGCCCTGCTGCTCGGCGTCGGTCTTCACGGTGGTATCGCGCTCACCTCGCGCCTGGGTCCGTTCTCGTACGCGATGATGCTGTTCTATCTGCTCTTCCTCGGTGCCAAGGACTGGGAACTTCTCGGGCGCTGGTTCGGCCGCGAGGGGCGGAAGAAGATCGTCGTGTTCGACGTCGATTGCGGCATCTGTCTCTTGACGGCTCGGATCCTGAAGCGCATCGACCCGTTCCGGCGGCTCACCTTCGTCGGTAACGACCGGCCTGAGCTCTTTCCGCCCGGTGTCGACGCGGAGACGGCATCGAAGACGGTCGTGGTCGTCGATGCCAAAGGTCGCGTTCACGTCGAAGAGCGCGCGGTATTCGAGATCCTGAGCGCGCTCCCGTGCGGCATTGCGCTATCGTTCTGGCTTCGGGTACCTGGCACGAGGGAGCTCGGGCGCGCGCTCTACCGGCTCGTCGCGCGGCGGCGGCTCGACCTTTCCGTTTGGCTCGGCCTCGGCGCCTGCGGCGTGACCCCGCCCGGGCAGACGGTCGAGACGCGACCGTTCGAGCCGCCTCCCGCCACGTTCCGCGCGAGCCTCGCCGGTTTCACGAGCCTGTTCCGTGAATCCCTGTCTGCCGTCGTCGTGGTCATGCTCTCGGTTCAAGTCGCAAACGACAATCACTGGTTGCAGCGGAAGATGCGCGTTCACCGGCCGGAGTGGATCGTGAGCACGGTCAATACCTTCCGGCTCCTCGAGGGCTGGGGCATGTTCGCACCCGAGCCGCCGTACGACGACGGACACGTCGTGGTCGACGGCCGCACCAAGGACGGACGAAAACTCGACCCGTTCACCGGTAAAGAGCCGGATTTCGACCCGTACACGGCGACCGGCTGGGGCCACCAGCAGTTCTGGTGCGACTACAACAACCGCATTCGGTTCGACGGCCACGTGCCGAACCGGCAGCACCTCAAGGACTACCTTCGCAAGTGGCACGAGTACGCCGGCCGCCCTCAAGACGAACTGGTGGGCTTCGACGTCTGGTGGGTGAGCGATAAGTCGCCGCCGCCGGGCCAGCTTCGCGGAGAGCCCTTGCCCGCGCAGAAACTCCTGAGCTTCGGCTTCGTCAAGGACTCGGGTGCACGCGCGTTTCAGCAATCGAAGGCGCACGGAGCAGGGAGAACGCCGTGAGCGACGCACGCGACGACGACGACATGAAGGCCCCGCGCGAGGGCGGCGACGTGAAGAACGCGCCCGAAGACGGCGACGTGAAGGACTCGCGCGAGGACGACGACGCGCGCGATTCGAGCCCTGACGATTCCGGGCCGGATTCGGCGCCTGATTCGACGCCGGATCCCGCTGCACGGCCCGCACGAGCCGAGTCCGGTGCCGGATCGGGGTCCGGCCTCGCCGGGTTCTGGGCCTTCCTCCGCGAGACGTACGGTTCGGCCGACCCGCGCTCGCTCGGCCTGTTCCGCATCGCGCTCTCCTGCTTGCTCTTCGTCGACGTCGCCCGCCGCTGGCCGGACATCGAGGCCCACTATTCGAACCTCGGCTGGCTCACCAATCACTACGCGCTCTTCCGCCCGATGAGCAGTCACCTGTTCTCCGTCTACCTGGCGTTCAGCACGCCGGCCGAGGTGAAGGTGATGATGGGCATCCACCTGTTCATCATCGTGCTGCTCGCCATCGGGTTCCGGACACGACTGATGCATGTGCTGGTGGCGATCCTCACCGTCAGCATCGAGGGCCGGAACATCATGCTCGAGAACGGCGGCTGGGTCGTTTTGACCGAGCTCGTGATCTGGAGCATGTTCCTGCCGCTCGGCCGCCGTTTCAGCGTGGACGCCCTGCTCGCTTCGCTTCGTGCGCGGCGCGAAACGACCCCGGCCGCGCTGAACGACCGAACTAGCCCGGCGCGCGACACGGCGCCGGTCGTGTCACTGGCGGTCGCCGCGCTGATCTTTCAGTGGGTCGTCATCTATTACTTCAACGTCGTCCACAAGTCGGGTCGCGAGTGGAGGGACGGCACCGCGGTCTACTACTTCTTCCAGCAAGACCGAATGGTCACCGACCTCGGCGCGTGGGTGAGGGAGTACATCCCGTTCTTCGTCTACCGGGTGATGACGTATTCGACGCTGGTCATCGAGTCGCTGATCGCGCTTCTTTTGGCGTCGCCGTTCCGCACGCCGCTCGCGCGGATGGTGGCCTGGGTGCTCTGCGCGTCGTTGCACCTCTCGATCGACGCCGTCGTGCAGCTCGGCCCGTTTTCGTGGGCGATGGTGACGATGTTCTGGGTCCTGATCCCGCGCGAGGCGTGGGATCACTGGGGCCCCCGCCTTGCCGGTCGTTACCCGCTTCGCGAGCTGTGCTTCGATGCGGCGAGCGGTTTCTGGGTGTCGTTCTGCCGGGTGGTGAAGCGTCTGGACGTGCTCGAGCACGTTAAATTCGTGCCGGTGAGCCCACCCGCCTCGAGCGAGGACGACGACGACGACGATGAGGAAGAGGAAGACCGCGACGCTGCAGCCCCGGTGGCCGCGGCTTCGGAGCAGGGAGCGCCCGGTGATGCGCTGGCTCGCGCGGTCGGACGGAGCCTGGTCGTGGTCGACCCCAAGGACGGCGCGCGGCACCAGGGTCTCGGCGCGCTGCTCAGGCTCGCCGACGCGATACCGTTCGGGACGCTCTTGGTCTTGCCGGTGAGGGTCCCCGGCATCTCGGAGTTCGTCGAGCGACGGCTCGAGCGGCGAGCGAAAGACCGGCGCGAGGCGGACGCCTACTACGAGGTGGAAGCGCTGCCGGGGTCACCCGAAGCGTTCGCTCCGGCCCCCTCGGCGGCCGCACGGTTTTTCGATCGCGGGCGGATGCTCACGCGTGAGGCGGCTGTGGCCCTTCTGGTCGTCAGCTGCGGTAGCCAGGTCTTGATCGAGAACCGAGCGGTTCCCAAGTGGCTCAAGCCGGAACATCGTCCCGACTGGATGACCGCGCTCGTCGTCTACCCGCGGATGTTCCAGGGCTGGAGCATGTTCGCGCCCTCTCCGCCGGCCGATGATGGGCGGATGGTGGTCGACGGCGTGACCAAGGACGGACGAAAACTCGATCCTTTGACCGGGCAGGCACCTTCCTTCGAAGTGCAACCGAAGGAAGGATTCCGGATGAACCAGATCTGGGGCGACTTCCACCGCCGCATTGGCGAGCAGCGCTTCGAGGGGTATCTCGAAGGCGTGCGCGAGATGCTGAAGAACTATCACCTGATCACCGGGCGCAAGGAGGACGAGCTCAGGTCGTTCGACGTCTGGTTCGTGGCCGAACACATCCCGCTGCCGTGGCAACCACGGAAAGCCGCCGACCGGCGCAAGGTGCTCAGCTGGGGTACCCCCGACGCGACCATCAACAAGCGCCGTCCGCCGTCGCGTCCCGGTCCAAACCGCCCCCCGCGTCCCTGACTGTGACGATCCGTCACCTCACCAACGCGATCTTCCACACGCTCCGCATCTGCGTGCCCACGGTCATCGACAGCGCGCTCGGCACGCTCACCACCCCAACCTGCGACGCGCGGCTCGACAGCTGGTCGAAGGCGATCGTGCGCTACGCAAGCATCGACCTCGAGGTCGTTGGTCGCGCCAATGCCGGCGACGGCGAGGCTTTCGTCGTGATGTCGAATCACCAGTCGCTCTACGACATTCCCTGTTTGTTCCAGGCGCTCAGGCCGATCCGCCTGCGGATGGTGGCCAAATCGGAGCTCTTCCGCGTACCGATCTGGGCAGGCGCGATGCGCGCCGCCGGTTTCGTCGAGGTGAACCGCGAGAATCGTATTGCGGCGATGCGGAGCCTCGACCGCGCGAGGGAGGCCGTGAAGGCCGGCACCAGTATCTGGATCGCGCCGGAAGGGACCCGGAGTTCGAGCGGCGAGCTCGGAGCGTTCAAGAAGGGCGGCTTCCATCTGGCGACCGGTGCCGGAGCCCGCATCCTCCCGGTCACGGTGATCGGCACCGACGCCGTCCTCCCCGCCAAGGGAAAGACGGTCATCGATGGCCAGCGCGTGAAGGTCGTGGTGAGCGCCCCGGTTGATCCCAAGGACTACGACAAGCGCATCAACGATCTGATGGCCGAAGTGCGGAACCGCATGATGAGCGGATTTGCGGGCTGAGCGACGAAGGCTCGAGAGTCAGCTTGGCGCCGCGCTGGCCGAGGCTCGTGGCTCCGGCGGCGAGAGGACCTGTTCCCGGTCGCCGAGGACGGTGCTCTTCCGGTCGACCCAGCTCCTGCGGTTGTAGTTGTCGAGGTTCTTGTTCAGCACCACCTGGAAGCAGGCGGCGTTCCCCTGCGTGGCGATGATCGAAGACCACGCCAGAAAGAAGTGCCAGATGCGGTACCAACGCTCACCGTACGCCGCGACCACTGCGGCGCGGTTGCTCATCCAGTTGTCGTGCCAACGCCGGATCGTGAACGAGTAGTGGATGCTCACGTTCTCCGTGCTGTGCATCTCCCAGCCGGCCTTTTCCATGGCCTTCAGCATGGCTGAAGGGCACAAGCTCGCGTCGGCCCCGGGGAAAATGTACTTGCCCATGAACATGATCCAGATCAGGTCTTCGGGGCGAAATCCGCGCCGCAGGCCGGTCCACTGGAGCAAGAACAACCCGTCGTCGGTGAGCAGCTCCCGCACCTGCTCGTAGAAGGAGACCAGGTTCTTGACGCCGACGTGCTCGACCATCTCCAGACTCGAGATGCGATCGAACTTCTGGGTCGGAATGTCGCGATAGTCCTTGCACAGAATGCGCGCGCGATCGGCGAGGCCCCACTCGGCGATGCGGCGGTTGCCGAACGCGGTCTGGTTCTGGGAGATGGTCACGCCCGTCGCGTCCGCGCCGAAGTGTTTGGCCGCGTGGCGCGCGAGCGTTCCCCACCCGCAACCGATGTCGAGCATGCGGTGGCCCGGATCGAGCTGAAGCTTCTTGCAGACCAGGGTCATCTTGTTGTCCTGGGCTTGCTCCAACGTTTCGCGCGAGTTCTGAAAGAAGCCGCTGGTGTAAACCATGCGCTCGCCGAGAAACCAGCCGAAGAAATCGTCGCCTCGGTCGTAGTGCTCGCGAACGATGCGCTCGTCCTGGCTCTTCGAATGGATCACGGCTTCGGGCACGAAGTGGGTGATCGCCCATTTGAAATGGCGACGCGTCAGCGTGTTCGTCACGTAGCGTTCGCGATGGTTCAGGAACGCGTAGATGTCACCCGGGATGTCGAGGTCACCGTCGAAATACGCCTCGTACAGATCGGCCATCGGCATCCGTTTGCCGGCGTACTTGCGTTCGAGCTTCTTGTCGTTGAAGACGATGTGATCGGTGAGCGAGTGCATGACGAGGTCCTTCGTAGACTGCGGACCATACTCGAATCCGCGGCTATCCAGCGTTTCTGTCGGTCGAATCCCTGTCGGATGACGAAAATGCCGACGGATCCGTGAATCTTTGGCGGGCTCGGCTACGGACACAACCCCGACGGACACGTGTTGCACGTGAAGGTCGTACCCCCGGTTCGCGTGCACTCGCCGGGGCAGTTCGAGCCGAGGCAATCGCACGTGATCGCGCCCGTGCCGCACTCGTGGGGAACGCACGTGTAGCCAGAGACCACTCCGCCGACGATCTGGATGCAGACCGTGCCGGGCGCGCAGCTGGTCATGTCGTCGTTACCGCACGGCTTGTCGCCGCACGCTTGCTGGATGATGATCCACTCACCCGCGCACGCCGCTTGAATGAAGCCTTCGCCGTCGCAATCCTCGTAGGCGCACACCGGCTCAGCGCAGTCTTCGGGGCATGGTCCGCCGCTGAGCGGTGCGGTCGCGGGGCACTCGCAGCCCGGGGCGATGCCGCCGGTACCGCCGTTTGCCGTTCCGGCGCTGGCGGCCGAACCGGCGGCGCCCGCGTTGCCGGCACCGGCTGACGAGCCACCTGACCCACTGGACGCAGCGGACCCACCCGATCCGCCGGATGCACTCGACCCGCCCGACCCGCCGGCGGCGCTCGATCCGCCCGACCCGCCGGACCCACCAGTGCTCGAACCCGCCTTCCCACCCGCTCCACTCCCACTCGAGCCTCCTTGGCCGGCACCCGCCGACGAGCCGCCTTTGCCGCCGGCGCCACTTCCCGCCGCGCCGCCGCTTCCGCCTGTGGGACCACCGGGACTCTCGGGATCGCCGCACGCGATCAGCACCAAGAACAGGGCAAGCCCACGCCGGGTCATGGCGCTACGTGATCGCGCGGCACCACACGCGCACGACGAGCGTTCCCTGCACGGTCCAGGGTGTCACGTCCACCCGGTCGACGGCCTCCATCGACTTCACGGGCAAACGCGAGAGGAGGTGACCTTCCACGAAGCGCTTCCTGAGGCCCTCGCTCGACAGCATCGCTGCCTCGACCCCGCGCACGACGAAGGTGACCATCTCGAAGATTTCGATCCCATTCGTCTGCTCTTGAGGCTTGGCCGCTTCGGCGATGATCGCCGCGAGCGTGTCGCGCTCGGCGAACGACTCGCGCACCATGATCTCGGGGCCCGACTCTTCGCTGTCGGCGACCGGGAGCGGTAACGGGACGAGCTCGTCGGAGATCGCTTCGAGAGTTTGTCGCCCCGCGGGCGCGTACGCCACGCGAATCTCGGGCTGCGACGTCTGGGGGGCGGTCTTCGGAAGCTCTGGCTTCGGGAGCGCGGGCTTCGGGAGCACGGGCTTCGGGAGCGCGGGCTTCGGGAGCTCTGGCTTAGGCGGGGACGGGGCCCCGCCGACCAACGCGACTGACGGCTCGTCGGGCTTCGTGGCCACGGTCTGATCAGTATATCGCACCGCTGGGGGCCCCTTTACAGGCTCGATTTGCGCCTTATGTTGGCCGGAACACGACGGCGAAAAGCTCTCGCCGAGGAGAAAAAACCATGACCGCACGTGCCGTGCGCGCGGTGACGAAGGTCGTCACTGCACACCGCCAGACCGAGGGAGCGGGGTTCGTTGTCCGCCGCCCGATCCCAACCGCTGGGCTCGCTCTCGTCGATCCGTTTCTGTTGGTCGACGAAATGGGGCCGGCCATCTACGCACCCGGCGAGGCAGTCGGCGCGCCGGATCATCCTCATCGTGGTTTCGAGACCGTCACCTACGTGCTCGACGGCGAGTTCGAGCACGAGGACTCGGCAGGGCACCGCGGTGTGCTCGGCCCGGGCGACGTGCAATGGATGACCGCAGGCGGTGGCATCGTTCATTCCGAGATGCCGTCGCGCCGCGTGCGCGAAGAGGGTGGGCGCGTGCACGGGTTCCAGATCTGGGTGAACCTACCGTCGCGCCTCAAGATGGCGCAGCCGCGCTACCAGGAGATCAAGTCCGCCACGATCCCGGAGGCGACGAGCGACGACGGCAGGGCCCGCGTGCGCGTCATAGCGGGTGAGGCACTCGGCGCGCGCGCCGTGATCGACACGAACACGCCGATCGTCTACCAAGACTGGTCGCTCGAGCCCGGGGCCGACGTGACGGTGCCGCTCGGTGCGGATCACCGAGCCTTCGTTTACGTCTTTTCCGGTGAAGCGCGCGTCGGCGACGGCGAGCAGGCGATCGGTGACGGGCAGCTCGGGGTGCTCGGGGAAGGCGATGCGGTCCGGCTTCGCGGCAGCGATCGAGGTCCCGCGCGGCTGCTGCTCTTGGCGGGCGTCCCGATCGGCGAACCGGTTGCTCGGTACGGCCCTTTCGTGATGAACACCCAGCAAGAGCTGGTGCAGGCGTTTCGGGACTACGAGACCGGCCGGCTCGGCTCGATCACTCGCACGGCTCGCGTGTCGTAAGGCCAACCGCACAGTCACGTGCGAATTTTCCGAGTTCGCGCGACGGGCCTGCATTTTCTGACGCGCGGTAGCGCGAGGCGCCGACAATAGGGCATGGGTTCGTCCATCCGTGCGCTAGCGGTTTCGCTCTTGGTTGCCTGCGCGCCGGCGGCGCCCGGGGAAGGGGAGACCGGACCCACCCACGCGGACCCCGCGCTGCTCGCCGAGCCCGGTTCGGAAGTGTCGCGAATTCCCGTGGCACCGCTCGTGAACGGGCAGGTGAGGGAGGCGCGGACGATCGCTGCGCTGATGTTCGACATCGGCGGTGGGCCGCCCGACGCTGCGGACATCCAGGAACTCCTTACCGGCGAGAACTCGCTGCGCCAGATGTACCGCGAGATCTCGTACGGGATGCAGGACCTGACCATCGAAGTGTTCGGGCCCTACACGCTGAACGAAGAGACGTGCTTGCCGATCGAGTGCTGCGGCCCGAAGGACAACCAGCCGAACGGCCCGCAGGTCCAGGACATCATCGCAGGCCTACCGAGCACGTACGATCACTACTTCTGGGTGTACGGCGACATTCCGGACAGCGCCGAGTGCGGCACCTGGGGCGACGAGGGGCGACCCGGCCAGTACGCCAAGTACTCGAGCTACTCCTTCCACAGCATCGTCGGGTACTCCCAGGAACTCGGGCACAACTTCGGCATGACGCACGAGCCGATCATGCAGTGCCCCAATTCGGCGACGTTCGTCGACGACCCCTCGCAGTGCACGCACAGCGAGTACGGGAGCCAGCTGAGCTTCATGGGCAGCGGCCCGATGATGGTGTCCGGCTATCACAAGGTCGCCCAGGGCTGGCTCAGCGCATGCAACGGCGTCACCGTCGGCGGCTCCGGCACGTACACCCTGCTGCCGACCGAGATCCCATGCGACGGAACCCAGATCCTGCAAATCGCGGCACCGAAGTCGCGCATGGCGCCGGCAGCGGGTGATCGCCAGGGTCGCGCACCGTCGCTGACGCACTACTACCTGGAGCTTCGCACGCCGCGCAGCTTCGACGCTCGCTACATGACGCCGCAGGTCTTCATCTCGATCGGTCCGGACTACAACCTCACGCAGTCGGCGCCTTACGTCTATCAGCTCAATCGTACGCCGGATAACAACAACCGGCCGAGTCTCGCCGACGGCGGTTACACGACGGGACAGAGCTTCGAGGACCCGGCGGGCGGTCTCACCTTCACGTTCGATTCGGTGACGACCGATCAGGCGACGGTCACCATCACGCGCACCGCGGCGGGTGGCTCCGACACTTGCCTCGACGACTCGGCCTTCACGGCTCCCGGTCCCGGTCCCGAGAGCTGCGGGCTCCCGATCCCACCGGGAACGGGTGGCGCCGCCGGCGCCGCGGGCATGGCCGGTGCGAGCGGGAGCGGCACGGCGGGGTCTAACATGGGCGGCAACGCTGGTTCTGCCGGGTCCGTTGCGGGGACCGCTGGCTCAGCCGGATCCGGCGTTGCGGGCTCAGGCGCAGCCGCAGGCGCGGGCGGCGCCGGCGCGGCCGGAACGGCGGGTAGCGGAGGAACTGCGGGCGCGGGCGGCGCGATCATTGGAGGCACCGGCGGCGGCGGCGTGTCGAGTGGAGGCGCGGGGAGCCCAGCCGCAGGCAACGCCGGGCAGGCGGTGGCGGGTGGCGCGGGAATGCCCCCGGGAACCGGTCAGGGTCCGGTCAGGATCGATAACGACTCCACCAAGGTCGAGGGTGGCTGCGGGTGCCGGATGCCGGGTGAACGTCGGCAGGGTTCGGCGCTCGGGCTGGTTCTCTTCGCCGCGCTGGCGCTGGTTGCGCACCGCCGTCGCTCAGCCGCGTGAGCGTGAGCCGCGTCAGCGTGAGCCGCGTCGCCGAGTGATCGTCAGCGCGACGAAGACGAGCGCGGCGCCGAACTCCGCGAACATCGCGTCGCGCGATGTCGCGGTCGTCCGACAAGCGCAACCTTGCGGTGAGCGCGCGCCGGGAACTGGAGCGGTACCGCCCGTAGCCGAAGCGCCGCCGGGGTCGCCGCCGATGCCGCCTTCGCCCGCGGACGTCGCGCCGGCCCCCCCCGCTCCGTCGGGCGGCAGCTCGCAGGCAGCGCCGACGGCCTGACACGTGTCGGGCCAATCCTCCGCGCAGCGCGCGCCGGTCGTTTCGTCGGGGCAGGCGAGGGGGCCACGCAGATCAGGGAGCTTCAAGAGGGGGGTGAAGCTCGCGAGGCCGCCAGCGAGATCCGCGTCGGCGCGAAAACCGAGGTGAAAGCCGACTTCGAAATCGGTGGCGCAGACGTAGAGCCCTTGCGCGGTCCATTTGAGGCAGCTCACCGCTTCGGTCGTTTCGTGATTGAAGGGTCCGAGCGCCTCCTCGTCGACCGTGGCGGCGTGGATGCCGAGGGCTTCGGGGTCCACCGTCACGTCACGCGGATCGCCGAAGCCTGCGAGCACGCGATCTCCGGCGGGCGAAAGTGCGAAACCGTAGAGCTTGGCCTGACCGCGCAGGACCTCTTGAAACGTGCGCCCGGCGTCGCGAGTGACGTAGAGCGCGTCGTTGGCGGTGCGGAGGCCGAACTGGTCCTGCTCGAAGCCGTCCGTGCGCACGAACACCGTGTCCGGCATGGCCGGGTGCACCGCGGCGATGAACGGCGGGCCATCGATGGTGACACCGGGGATCGCGCGTCGCTCGAAGTGTTCGCCGCCGTCGTCGGACACCAGGAGCACGCCGTTGCGGTCGGCATCGAGCCCGCTCACGTAGACGCGATCCGGATTGCTCGGCGCGCTGTCGATGGTGGTCGCGAAATTTTCCACGTCGGGGAGCGGCGTGCCGAACTCGGTGAACGTCTCGCCTCCGTCACTCGAGCGCGCCAGGATGCTGACCCCTGGGCCGCCGTCTTCGCGCCGCGTCACGATCGCGAGCACGTTGGCCGGCTCCGAGGGAACGACCGAAAAGTCCACGACGCGTGTCGGGACGTCGGCGCCGAGCGTCGGCGAAAAGTCGCAGAACGGCGGTGCTGCGCGTGACAGCGCGTCGCCGAACGACACCAAGAGCTCGCCGCTGCCGACGCGATCGAACGCGCAGTCGTAGGTCGAGAGGGTCCGGCCCGCGAACGAGCTCTCACACAAGAGGTACCAGTTCGCTCCCCCGTCCGTCGTCACGAGCATGCCGTACGTCGCGCCCAGCACGAGGTGTCGCGGATCGTTCGGGTCTTCGATCACGCGCTGCGAGCGCGGAAAGCGCCCGTTGGCAAGCGCCCCCTGCGACAGCGCGATCGCGCCGAGGAACACGAAGAGGGAACGGGCGTGCATATGAAACGGGCCGCGGCGCCGTGACGGGGCAGATCGTTGCGGCCTGACGAGAGGAGTCGCTCGAGGGCGCGCTCGCCGATCAGGGGTTCGCAAGGAAGGTCTGGCAGCGGCCCATGGCCGAGCCACCCGACGTGGCCACGCAGTAGGCTTCGGAGGGCTCCACGCAGAGGATGGCGGGGCAAGCGACCAGGCATTTTTCGGCAGCCTTGCGCGCGTCGAGGTAGCGCTCTGCCGCGGGGCTCTCCGGGTCGTTGACGGGCACCGCGCAGCCGCACAGGTCTTCGACGAAGCCGACGCATTGCTGAGCGCCGACGGTCAGGTTGCACGCCTGGGCTTGGCGCAAGGCGGCCTCGGCGTCGGCGAGGAGCTCCGTGCACTCGCGACCCCCGCCCTTTCCAGCCTGGCTCGTTCCCGCCTGACCGGTGCCGCCGTCGCCACCCGTGCCGCCGAGGCCGGCGCCCGCACCTGCGTCGCCACCGGACGAGCCAGCGGTCCCCGCCATCCCGCCCGTGCCGCCGGCCGTTTCCGTTCCGCCCGTACCCGACCCGCCGGTGGCTCCCGAGCCCGCGTCTCCGCCCGTGCCGCCCACGGCGCTCGAACCTCCGGTCGATGGATCGCCGCCGGTGCCGCCGCTGGCCGGGTCGCCCCCGGTGCCACCGGCGGCGCTTCCTGCGTCGCCACCGCTGCCGGCCGAGCCCGCCGCCCCGGACGAACTTCCGGAGTCGCCGCCGCTGCCGCCGGTCCCACCAACGCTTGCGGTCCCACCGGTGCTCCCGCCGGAGCCGCCGGTGGTCGTCGAACCGGCCGAGCTACCGCCGGAGCCGCCAGAGGTCCCCGCGGTTCCTCCCGCGCCCGCTTCGGCGACGGGAGGGAACAGATCACTGGTGCCGTCCGAGCAAGCGGCGGCCACGGCGAGCGTCAGGGCGAGTCCTGCCGAGCGACCTTGCATCCTTGCTCGATCTTACCCGGCGAGCGCCCCTGGTCAACGCTCGGAGCCGAAATCGGCTCGCTGAATCGCTAGAGCTCGGAGCGGCCCATCAGGAACCGATCCACTCCCCGCGCAGCTTTCCGCCCATCCGCGATCGCCCACACGACCAGCGACTGACCGCGCTCGCAGTCACCCGCCGCGAAGACGCCCGGCACGCTCGACATGAATTGCTTGTCGATCGCGACGTTGCCGCGCGCGTCGAGGTTCACGCCGAGCTGCTCGACGATGCCCTCTTTCTCCGGATGCACGAAGCCCATGGCGAGCAGCACCAGATCCGCGTCGAGCACGAACTCGGTACCGGCGATCCGCTCGAGGCGGCCGTTCTGCAGGGCGAGGCGCACGCAGTGAAGCTTCTCCACTTTGCCGTCGCCGGTGATGCGCTCGGTCGAGACACTGAAGTCGCGCTCGCCGCCCTCTTCGTGGGAACTCGACGTGCGGAGCATCAAGGGCCACATCGGCCACGGCGTGTGCGGTGCGCGCTCGTCGGGCGGCCGCGGCATGATTTCGAAATTCGTCACGCTCTTCGCACCCTGGCGATGCGAGGTTCCGATGCAGTCGCTCCCGGTGTCACCGCCGCCGATGACGACCACGTTCTTGCCGGTGGCGAGAATTGCGCCGGCGTCCGGCACCGAGTCGCCGGCCACGCGCCGGTTCTGCTGGGTCAGGAAATCCATCGCGAAGTGCACGCCGGGGAGCTCGCGCCCCGGCACGGGCAGATCGCGCGGGATGCGTGAGCCGATGGTGAGGAGCACCGCGTCGTGCTCGCTGCGGAGCTGGTCGCCGGTGACGGTTCGCCCGACATCGACGCCCGTCCTGAACACGACGCCTTCGTCCGTCATCTGGCGGATGCGGCGCTCGACCAGCGACTTTTCGAGCTTGAAATCAGGGATCCCGTAGGTGAGGAGGCCGCCGATGCGGTCGTCGCGCTCGTACAGCGTGACCTCGTGACCTGCACGACAAAGCTGCTGAGCGGCCGCCATGCCCGCCGGCCCCGAGCCCACGACCGCGACGCGCTTGCCCGTTTTTTGCTTGGGCAAGATCGGCTTGAGCAGGCCTTGTTCGATCGCGCGATCGGCGATCGTCCGCTCGATCAGCTTGATGCTCACCGGATCGTCGTTGATACCGAGCACGCAAGCCGCCTCGCACGGGGCCGGGCACACGCGGCCGGTCACCTCGGGAAAGTTGTTGGTCGCGTGAAGGGCGAGGCTCGCGGCTTCCGACTGCCCCCGGTACACGTGGTCGTTCCAGTCGGGGATCAAATTGCCGAGCGGGCACCCCGTGTTGCAAAACGGAATGCCGCAGTCCATGCAGCGCGCGCCCTCCTTGACGATCGCCTCCTGGACCACCGGGAGCTCGAACTCGCGGTAATCACGAACGCGCTCGTGAATGGGACGCTTGGACGGATCGAGTCGTTCGAACTCGAGAAAACCGGTAACTTTTCCCACTATTTTGCTCCGACCGCGATGGCCCGGGACCCGGTGGACGAGCCGCGTTCACGGGCTTTGGATTGCTCCTCGAGCACGCGCCGGTACTCGAGCGGCACCACCTTCACCAGGCGGGCGAGCGTTTTCTCCCAGTCCGCGAGCAGCGTCTCGGCTCGGCGGCTGCCGGTCCGATCGCGATGCTCTTCCATCAAGCTCGCCACGAACGATGCGTCGTCGGGACCGAGCGCTTCGAGTTCGACCATGCCGAGGTTCACGCGCTCCGGGAAGTCGCCCACTTCGTCGAACACATAAGCGAAGCCGCCGCTCATCCCGGCCGCGAAGTTACGCCCCGTCCTGCCGAGCACCAGGGTGCGACCGCCGGTCATGTATTCGCAGCCGTGATCCCCGACGCCTTCGACCACCGCGAGGGCGCCGCTGTTGCGCACGCAGAAGCGCTCGCCGGCACGTCCGGCAAAGAACGCCTTGCCGCCGGTCGCGCCGTAGAGCGCGGTGTTGCCAATCAGGATGTTTTCCTCGGTCCGGAAGGTGGCCGCACGCGGCGCCCGTACGGCGATCAGCCCGCCGGCCAGGCCCTTGCCGACGTAGTCGTTGGCATCGCCCTCGAGGTCGAGCTCCATGCCGTTGGTGATGAACGCGCCGAAGCTCTGCCCTGCGGAACCGTTGAACGACAGCGCGATCGTGCCCTCCGGCAAGCCGTCACGCCCGTGCCGCCGCGCGACCTCCCCAGCCAGCATCGCGCCGACGGTGCGGTGCACGTTACGGATCGGCAGCGAGTGCTTCACCGGTTCGCGGCGCTCCAGCGCCGGGGCGCACAGCTCGATCAGCGTCTGGTCGAGCGCCTTCTCGAGCCCGTGATCCTGGGGCACGCACTTGAACACGCCGACGCCGGGCCTGGCCTCTGCCGGGGCGAGCACATCGCTGAAATCGAGCCGCTCGGCCTTCCAGTTCAGGCTCTCGGTGCGCACGCGCAGCCGATCGGTCCGGCCGATCATCTCGGTCAGCGAGCGGACGCCGAGCATCGCCATGATTTCCCGGAGCTCTTCCGCCACGTAAAACATGAAGCGGATGACGTGCTCGGGTTTGCCCGCGAACTTCTCGCGCAGCACCGGATCCTGAGTGGCGATGCCGACCGGGCAGGTGTTCAGGTGGCATTTTCGCATCATGATGCAGCCGCTCGCGACGAGCGGAGCGGTGGCGAAGCCGAACTCCTCGGCGCCGAGCAACGCCGCGATGGCGACGTCGCGACCGGTGCGCATCTGGCCGTCCGCCTGCAGGATCACGCGGCTCCTGAGGTCGTTCTTCACAAGCACCTGGTGCGTCTCGGCGACGCCGAGCTCCCACGGAACGCCCGCGTGCTTGATCGACGTGAGCGGTGACGCGCCGGTCCCGCCGTCGTGGCCCGCGATCAGGATCACGTCGGCGTGCGCCTTGGCGACGCCCGCTGCGACAGTGCCGACGCCGGCTTCCGCTACCAGCTTCACGCTGATGCGCGCGGTGGGGTTCACCATCTTGAGGTCGAAGATGAGCTGGGCGAGATCCTCGATCGAATAGATGTCGTGATGCGGGGGCGGTGAGATCAGGGTCACCCCCGGGATCGAGTGACGCGTCTTGGCGATGACCGCGTCGACCTTGTGGCCCGGGAGCTGCCCGCCTTCACCCGGCTTCGCGCCCTGAGCGACCTTGATCTGGAGCTCTTCGGCGTTGACGAGGTAGTAGGTGGTGACGCCGAAGCGCGCGGAGGCGACCTGCTTGATCGCGCTGCGCCGAAAATCGCCGTTCGGATCGCGGACGAAGCGCTCCTCGCGCTCGCCGCCTTCGCCCGTGTTGCTGCGCCCGCCGATGCGGTTCATCGCGATGGCGAGGTTCTCGTGGGCCTCCGCGCTGATCGAGCCGAAGCTCATGGCGCCGGTCGCGAAACGCCGGACGAGCTCTTGTGCCGGCTCGACCTCGGAGAGCGGGACGGGCGTCTCCGCGGGCACCAGATCCCACAAGCCGCGGAGCGTGATCGGCCCGGCGCTCGCCTGGTTGATCGCGTCCGAGTACTCCTTGTAGCTCTTCGCGTCCTCCATCCGGACGGCGTGCTGGAGCTTGGCGACGGTGGTCGGGTTCCACAGGTGCCGCTCGCCCTGCGCGCGGTAGTGGTACTGACCGCCGAGGTCGAGCAGCGGGGTCGGCGCCGTCGCCGTCGGGTAGGCCTTGTCGTGGCGCCGGCGGCATTCCTCCGCGATCACGTCGAGGTCGATGCCCGAGATCCGCGACGCCGTGCCGCTGAAGTACCGATCGACCACGTCGGGCGAAAGACCGATCGCTTCGAAGATCTGCGCACCGTGATAGCTCTGCACGGTGCTGATCCCCATCTTGCTCATCACCTTGAGCAAGCCCTTGTCGATCGCCTTCACGTACTTCTTGCGCGCGACTTCGGGATCTCGAATCGCGGGGTAGGCGTCGGACCGCACCAGATCGTCGATCGTCTCGAACGCCAGGTACGGGTTCACGGCGCCGGCGCCGTAGCCGACCAGGAGAGCGAAGTGGTGCACTTCGCGCGCCTCGCCGGTCTCGACGATGAGGCCGATGCGCATCCTGGTACCGTTGCGCATCAGGTGGTGGTGGACGGCTCCGACACCGAGCAGCGTCGGAACGGGGGCAAACTCCTCGTTCGAGCCGCGGTCGGAAAGGATCACCAGGCTCTGGCCGTCGTGGACCGCCTGCGACGCCTGGCGACAGAGTTCGTCGAGTGCCGCCTTGAGGCCTGTCCCGCCTTCGGCGACCGGGTAGAGCATCTTCAAGGTCGGCGGTTGGCGGACCTGCTGCAGGTGGGTCTCGCGGAGCTTGGCGATGTCCGTGTTGGTGAGGATCGGCCGATCGAGCTCGAGCATCTGCGCGTGATCGGGCAACTCGAGGAGCAAGGCGGCCTCGCCGCCGATGTACTGCTTCAAGCTCATCACGAGCTCTTCGCGGATCGGGTCGATGGCGGGGTTCGTGACCTGGGCGAAATGCTGCTTGAAGTAGTTGTAGAGCAGCTGCGGCTCGTCGCTGAGCACGGCAAGCGGCGTGTCGGTGCCCATCGAACCGACGGCTTCCTCGCCCTTTTCGGCCATCGGCGCCATCAACAGGCGCACGTCCTCTTCCGTGTAACCGAAGACCTTCTGTCGCTGCACGAGCGACGCGATCTCGCGCCGGGTGGCCGTCGGGGGTGACTCGTCGATCTGGCTGAGCGCGATCTTGTTCTCGCGAAGCCAGCGGCCGTACGGCTTCCGCCGCGCGATGTCTTCCTTCAGCTCCTCGTCCTCGACGATGCGGCCGGCCTCGGTGTCGACCAGGAACATGCGCCCGGGCTCGAGCCGGCCCTTCCGCTCCACGTTCTCCGGCGGGATGTCGAGCACGCCGGTTTCCGAGGCGAGCACGACCAGGCCGTCCTTGGTGACCGTCCAGCGCGCCGGGCGCAGGCCGTTGCGATCCAGGATGCCGCCGATGCGCTTGCCGTCGGTGAAGGCGAGCGCTGCCGGGCCGTCCCAGGGCTCGATCAGGCACGAGTGATACTCGTAGAACTCGCGCTTTTTCTGCGACATCTGCGCGTCGTTCTGCCAGGCCTCCGGTACCAGCATCATCATCACGTGCGGCAGCGAACGGCCGGCGTGCATCAACAGTTCCGCGACGTTGTCGAGCTGCGCCGAATCGGAACCGCCCGGCGGAATGATGGGGGTGATGTGCCGGATGTCCTCGCCGAACACTTCCTCGTCGAACAGGTGCTCGCGGGCGGCCATCCAGGCAGCGTTGCCGCGCACGGTGTTGATCTCGCCGTTGTGCGCGAGCGTACGGAACGGCTGCGCGAGCTCCCAGGTCGGGAACGTGTTGGTGCTGAAGCGCTGGTGGACCATCGCGAGCGCGCTCACCATCGCCGGGTCGGTCAGCTCCGTGTAGAAGCCGGCCAGCTGCTCGGCGAGGAGCAGACCCTTGTAGACGATGGTGCGCGCCGAGAGGCTCGGGATGAAGAACGCGTCGCGGCTGCGCATGTTGCTCTCGCGCACGGTCCGCTCCGCCCACTTGCGGATGACGAACAGCTTGCGCTCGAACGTGTCCTCGTCGGGAGCCGTCGACCCGATCAACACCTGTTTGATCACGGGCGCGCTTGCGCGTGCCATCGGACCGAGCGCATTTTCGTTCACGCGTACGTCACGCCAGCCGATCAGCCGCTGCCCGGTGCCGAAGATCTTGTCTTCGAGGATGTGCATGCAGCGACGGCGGTCTTCCTTGGCGCGTGGCAAGAAGACGCAGCCGACGCCGTAGCTGCCGCGTTCGGGCAATTCGACGTCGGAGGCCTCGCACTCGCGACGGAAGAACGGATCGGGCAGCTGGATGACGATGCCCGCGCCGTCCCCGGTGAGCGGATCGCAGCCGCACGCGCCGCGATGGACCAGGTTCAGAAGGATATCGATGCCCTTCTTGACGATGTCGTGGCTCGCTTCGCCGCTCGTGTTGGCGACGAAGCCGACGCCGCACGCGTCGTGCTCGAACCTCGGGTCGTAAAGGCCTCGGCGGGGAGGTAGGGGCATGTAGGGTGGTCAGCGCTCGGGGGAGGGAAGGCGAGCGTGAAGCCGATTATAAGCCGGATTGGCAATCTGGTCAGGCGTAATCTCGGCTGAATCCAACGGCGTTGGAATTCCCGGCGGCCGACATGACGCCGAAAAAAAACACTCCACGGAGTGAACCGGAGTCGCGTTCCGAGTGCCCCGTTCCGGGACCCGTCGCGCGCGACGCGCGGCGTCAGGCTACCGCGGGCCCGTGTCGGCGGCGACGACGTCCGCCGTCTCGTTTTCCGGCGCTGCGGGTGCGTCGAGCGGCCCGATCGTGCAGGTGCCGGCGAATTGGACGCCTTTCTCGATATGGACTTCGGGCGCGTGGAGCGTGCCCGTGGCTCGCGCGGGCACGTGAAGCTCGATCGAATGCGCGGCGCGCACGTTCCCCTGGATACTTCCACCCTTGACGATCACCATGCCGACCTCGATGTCGGCCTCCACCTCGGCACCGTCGCCGATGACGAGCGCGTCATCCCCGCGGATCTCGCCTTTGAAAGTACCGTCGATGCGCACCCGGCCCTGAAAGTGGAGCTTTCCCTCGAAGTGGGTACCGCGGCCGAGAAGGGCCGTGATCTCCGCCGCGGGAAGGTTGGATGCCATGCGATTCGGCGGGGATCCTAGCACTCCCCCCTCCGGGCGAGATACGCTTCGTAGGTGCTCGGTCGGCCGCTCGGCGTGTTCGCTCTTCTCGTCGCCGTGGTGCTCACGGCGCAGCACCCCGCGCGCGCTCAGGGCGCGACGGTGGATGGCGGGACGCAGGGGAGCGCCTCTGCCGAGCCCTCGCCGCCACCCGAAGCCAAGTGGCGGGGATCCACTTTCCTCGCCCAGCAGCGCGTGGGGCTCGACACGGTCGGGGTCGGTCAGGACTATCAGAGCCGAAACCCGTTCTACGACATCGGTCTCTACCTGCGCCCGCGGTTCTACCTGTGGGAGCGGGGCGCTTGGTCGCAAAGCGTGCGCGGGCAATTCGTCGGCTCGTACGAAGTCACGAACAGTGAGTCGACCACCGACGAGAACGAGTTTCTGATCGAGGACAGCCTGCTCGGTTTGCAGACGGACTACACCTTCGAGAAAGGGAGCGACCACCCGACGCTAGTGACGCTCCAGTTGCCACGTTTTTCGATTCCGACGTCGAAGGCAAGCCGGAACGTCGGCAAGATCCTCGACCTGGGTCTCAGGTTGCTGGTGGATCACACCGTGCCACTCCGGAAGGAGAGTCGCATCCTGCCGAGTGGCCGCGTGGCGGTGCGCGCCGGCTACATGTACGGCTTCGTGAAGAACACGACGCCCACGGCCGACGAGCTCAACCAGGTCACGATGTCCGTCGACGGGCATCTGGTCGAAAACAACCAGGTGAGCGGGGCGGCGTTCGCGCAGCACATGGGCGTGATCCGCGGGATCATCGGCGCGGACATCGTGCGCGACCTCGTGAACTTCGCGTTCGAGATGGGCATCGACCCCGCACGCCCGTACGATCTGCCGCCGGCCACGGTGTGTACTGCGACCGGCTGTTACGACCCACCGCCTGGCGACGATCCGCGCCGGTCGGTGACGACCTACCTCGACGCCTACGTCACCGGTGTGCTCTTCGACGGCGTGCTCGAGGCGTCGCTCGGGTACGAAAACATCACCGGTCAGCTGGACGGGAACGGTCAGCGTCGAAACCCGTTTTATAGCCCGTACGCCAAACTCTATCTCTCGCTCGAGCTCTACCTCGACAAGCTGTACGGCACGCTGGCCGCGCCGTCGCGCCGCCAGGTCGCCGCTCGCTGACACGAATCGCCGCCTCGGCGCCGAACTCGGGTCGACGCCGAGGTGACTCGCGGAAAAACGACCGATGATGCTACTCTCGCGGTATGGCGCCGGACGTCACCCCTGACGACCGAGAGCGAGTGGGTCCCCCGCGCGCGGGCGCCGTCGACGCCGCGGATCTGGTGCCGGACATCGGGACGCGCGTGGTGTCGGTGTTCATGCACTACTTCGATCTCAAGTACGGGCGTGACCGGGGTGATCGCGCGCTCGAGCGCATCGGCGGCCCGTCGCGCGAGTACCTCGCCGATCCCGAAAACTTCGTCTCGCTCGAGTACTGCGTCCGCCTGGCGACGGTCCTCACCGAGGAAGCGGGCGACCCCGACTTCCTGCGACAAGCAGGGCTCGAGCAGCTCTCGAACCCTTCGTACCTCGGTTTCATCTACTACCTGATGCGCTCGCTCGGTTCGCCGAGCCTCTACTATCGCGTTGCGGTGCGCACCGCGCCGATCTTCAACCGCGTCGGCGAGATGAGCGTCGAGGAGCTCGGTCCGACGCGCGCGCGCTTTCGCTACCGCTCGAAGAAACCGGAGGGCACGCGGCTGCTCTGCGTCGGGCGGATCGGCCAACTTGCCGCCGCGCCGACGCTTTGGGGGATGCCGCCCGCCAAGGCGCGCGAGCTCGCTTGCCAGCAGGACGGTGACGACGCGTGTGTGTACGAGTTCGAGTGGGTGGCGCCGGTCCGCCCGCTGCTCTGGGCGCTTCTGGGCGGCGTCCTCGGCGCGACCGTCAGCGCAGCGGCGGCGGTGCTCGGGCTCCCGATCGGGTTGGCTGACGTCGCGGTTTCCACGGCGGCCGGTGTTCTCGTCGGGCTCTGCCTCGCGTACCGGAGGTCCGAACGCCGCGCCCGCCAGCTGGCTCTCGATGCGACGGAGTGGTCGGCGCGCTCGCTCGACGGTCTGCGCGCCCGCTTCGAAGAGGTGCAGCGGCTGCATGCCACTGCCGACGCCGCTCATCGCTCCTTGCTCGAGGAAACCCAGCGCCGCGCTCAGGCCGAGAGCGCCCTGATCGAAGCGCAGAAGCTCGAGGCGATCGGACGTCTCTCCAGCTCGATCGCGCACGATTTCAACAATCTCCTGACGATCATCATGAGCTACGCGGATCTGGTCAAGGACCGAAGCCGCACTCCTCTGCAGGTCGCGGCAGGCATCGATGCGATCCTCCTTGCTACCGCGCGCGCGGCCGATCTGACGCGGAAGCTGCTGTCGTTCGCGCGCAAGAATCCGATTTCGCCGCGGGTGCTGGCGCTCGAGTCTCACCTCGACGCGATGGGCGGGATGCTTTCGCGCTTGGTCGGCGAGGACGTACGCGTCGAGTTCATGCTGGCGGAACCACCGTCATACGTGCGTTTGGATCCCGGCCAGCTCGAGCAACTGATCTTGAACCTGGCGGCGAATGCGCGTGACGCGATGCCGCAGGGCGGTGTCCTTCGGCTCGAGACGAGACGTGTCGAAGGGGCGGCAGCGCCCGGTCGCGTGGAGCTGCTCGTCAGCGACACCGGAGTCGGCATGGATGCGGCCATCAAGCAACGCGTCTTCGAGCCGTTTTTCACGACCAAGGCCGTCGGCAAGGGCACGGGGCTCGGCCTGCTCAGCGTCCGCGAGATCGTGCAGCAATCCGCCGGCGAGGTCGACGTGTGGAGCGAACCGGGGAAGGGCTCGACCTTTCGCTGTTCTTTTCCCTGTTCGGACGAGGCGCCGAGCGCGCACCACGCTGTCGCCGCCGCGCGCGCGAGCGGGGGGACCGAAACGGTGTTGCTCGTCGAGGATGACGACGCACTTCGAGGTGTCGTCCAGGCGGCGCTCGCGTCCGTCGGGTACCACGTGCTTGCGGCCGGGAATGGTGCGGAAGCGCTCGTCGTCTCGGCCGCCACGGCGGGCCCGATCGACCTCTTGATCACCGACGTGGTGATGCGCGGCGGGGACGGCTACGAGCTTTCCGAGCGGCTTCGCACGCTGCGTCCGGGGCTCGCCGTGCTCTTCGTGTCCGGCTATCCCGACGACGTGATCGAGCGACACGGTCTTCGCGCGCGGGACATCCGCCTGGTGCGAAAACCGTTCGCGCCGCCGACCCTCGAGCGGGAGGTGCGCGCCGTGCTCGACGAGACGGCAGCCCGAAGACGGCAACGCGTCCCGGCGTGACCGCCGTGACTACGAGATTTCGAGTTCCGGGCGACCGGGTTCGGGCCAATCCGTGTGGAAAAACTTGCCGCGCGGCCGGTCCACCCGCTCGTAGGTGTGGGCGCCGAAATAGTCGCGTTGCGCCTGGAGCAGGCTCGCGGGAAGCTTTTCGCTGCGATAGCCGTCGTAATAGGCGAGGGCGCTCATGAACGCCGGCGCCGCGATGCCGTGCGTGGCGGAGAGCGCGACGACCTGGCGCCAGTTCGCTTGTCCGCGTTTGATCTGATCGTTGAAGTACGGGTCGAGCAAGAGGTTCACGAGGCCCGAGTTGGCGCGGTACGCTTCCGTGATCTTCTGCAGGAAGCGGGCGCGGATGATGCACCCGCCGCGGAAGATCGACGCGATGGTGGCAAAATCGAGCTCCCACCCGTACTCGCGCTGGGCCTCGCGCATCAGCTGGAAGCCCTGCGCGTAGGCGCAGATCTTCGAGCAGTAGAGGGCGTCGCGCACGGCATCGACCAGCGCGGCCCGGTCGCCCGTGAACGGTGCCGCGGTCGGCCCGACCAGCGTCTTGCTGGCGAGCACGCGCTCCTCCTTCAGTGCGCTGAGACACCGGGCGAACACCGCTTCGGAGATGGCGTTCGCGGGAATGCCCATGTCGAGCGCATTCACACTGGTCCACTTGCCGGTGCCTTTTTGCCCCGCGGCGTCGAGCACGCAATCGACGAGGAACGCGTCTTTCTGGGTGTGGTCGCGTTGCCGCAGGATATCGGCGGTGATCTGGATCAGGTACGAATCGAGAGCCCCTTCGTTCCAGCGCGAGAAAACGTCACTGAGCTCGTCGGGGCGCATGCCGAGCAGCGAGCGGAGGATCGAGTACGCCTCGCCGATCAGCTGCATGTCGATGTACTCGATGCCGTTGTGCACCATCTTCACGTAGTGGCCCGAGCCGTCCTTGCCGAGGTACGCGGTGCAGGGCTCGCCACCGACAACGGGCTTGCCCGGCGCGCCGGTTTCGATTGGCTTGCCGGACTTCGGGTCGACCTTGGCGGCAATCGCCCGCCAGATGGGCTCGAGGTGTTTCCACGACGCCGGATCGCCGCCCGGCATCAGCGACGGTCCGAAGCGTGCGCCGAGCTCGCCGCCCGACACGCCTGAACCGAAGAATTTGCACTGCGCCTTGTATTCCTTCTCGCGACGGATGGTGTCCGTCCACAGGCTGTTGCCGCAGTCGACCACGATGTCGTCGGCCTCGACGCCGGCGGCGAGGAGATCCTTGACCACGGCATCCACGGCGGAACCCGCCTTGACGAGCACGATGAACTTACGGGGGCGCTTCACGGCGAGCACGAGGTCGCGTGTCGTCGTGCAGGGGACGAGGCCACCCGGCGTGTTCGGATTCTCCGCCACGAAGGCTTGCATCGTGGCGGCGGTGCGGTTGTAGACTGCGACCTTGAACCCGTGGTCGGCGATGTTCAGCGCGAGGTTTTGGCCCATCACCGCGAGGCCGATGAGACCGATGTCCGCTGTTGCTTCCATGGTTATTTCCTGATCTCCGCCCGTAGTGCGAGGGCGGGCGACGGTCAAGCGGGCGTGGCTGATCCAGGCGTCCTCGGGCGAGGTAGAGTCATAGGATGACGAGTGGTGATTCGGCGGCCCCTTCGGGCCGCGGTGGTACGGTCGTGGTTGCCGACGACGACCGGCTCACGCGCGAACTCGTCGCTCGGATGCTCCGTGGCCGGGGCTACGAGGTGGAGACGGTCGCGGACGGGCAGGCCGCCGTCGAGCGCATCGCGCGCGGCGGCGTTCACCTGGTGCTGCTCGACGTGCTCATGCCGCGGCTCGGCGGGCTCGAGGCCTGCCGGCTCGTGAAGAGCATGACCAGCGGATCGTTTCTGCCGGTCGTGCTCGTCACCGTCAAGACGGACAGCGCGAGCCGGGTCGAGGGCCTGCGCATCGGCGCGGACGACTACGTGTGTAAGCCGTTCGACGAGAACGAACTCGTCGCGCGCGTCGAAGCGATGCTGCGCATCAAGCGTCTGCACGATCACGTCGCCGAGGCGAAGGTCCGCCTCGAGCAACTCAGCATCCATGACGACCTGACCGGTCTCTTCAACTACCGCTACCTTCACGCGCGGCTCGGCGAGGAATTCAAGCGCGCCGAGCGCCACCACGAGCCCCTGGCGTGCCTTGCGATCGACATCGATCGCCTGCAACTCCAGAACGAACGGGGTGGGCGCGAACACGGCGATCGGGTCATCCGACAGGTGGCGGACGCCATCCGTCGCGCCACGAAAGAGGGCGACGTCCTCGCACGTTTCGGCGGCGACGAGTTTCTGGTCGTGCTTCCCGGATTGCACTTTGCCGGCGCAGCGGCGGTGGCCGAGCGCATTTTCACCGACGTGGCCGAGCGTCCGGTGATGTCCGAGGCGACGCGTGGCCATCCGGTTTCGCTTTCGATCGGGGTGTCGCTGTTCCCGTCCCGCGACGTGCGGACCAAGGACGCGCTCCTTCGGTCCGCCGACGCCGCGCTCGGCATCGCCAAGCGTGAAGGGGGGCGGCGCGTCTGCGTGCACCAGCAGGAAGGCCAGATCTACGTGCCGATCACCGACGCCGCGGACCCCAACGCCTCCAAGCCGCCCGGCTCCAAGGGGAAGAGCGGGGTCTGATGGGCGCGCTCAGCATTCGCCCCGGTGAACTCGGCGGGCCCACGCTCGAGCAGGCGCCGCCGCGGGTCCTCGTCGTCGACGACGAACGCGCCTTGCGCCGCGCGCTGGCGCGGCTGCTCGAGGCCAAGGGGATGACGGTGGGCGTCGCCGAGGACGGCGCGAATGCGATGGAACTGCTCGAACGAGAGTCGTTCGACGTTGCGCTGGTCGATCTGATGATGCCGCGTGTGGGTGGGCTCGAGTTTCTGACCCACGTGCGCGACCGCCACAGCACGATGGAAGTGGTGTTGATGACCGCGTTCGGTGACGTGGAGACGGCGGTGCAGGCCGTGCGCTCGGGCGCGTACCACTTTCTGACCAAGCCGTTCCGCTCGAACGACGAGGTCGTTCTCGCCGTGACGAAAGCCGCCGAGCACCGGCGGCTGGTCGACCACGCCGTGATGCTCGAGCGCCGGCTCGAGCAGATGCAGAAGTTCGGCGGGCTGATCGGCAATTCGGCGCGGATGCAGGAGGTCTATCGCCTCGCGCTCGGCGTCGCGCCGACGATGTCGACCGTGTTGATCCTCGGCGAGAGCGGCACCGGCAAGGAGCTTACGGCGCGCGCGATCCACCAGCACTCGCCCCGCGCGGAAAAGGCGTTCGTTGCCGTCAACTGCTCCGCGATCCCGGTCGACCTGGTCGAGAGCGAACTGTTCGGGCACCTGCGCGGCGCGTTCACCGGCGCCACGGCGAACCGGCCGGGTCTGTTCGAGGTGGCTGACGGCGGCACGCTGTTTTTGGACGAGATCGGCGATCTTCCGCCGCTCGCCCAGGTGAAAGTGCTGCGCGCGCTGCAAGAGGGTGAGATCAAACGCGTGGGGTCGAACGAAACGAAAACCGTCGACGTGCGCGTGGTCGCCGCCACCAACGTCGATCTGAAGTCGCGCATCGCGTCCGGTCGTTTCCGCGAAGATCTCTACTATCGCCTCAACGTCGTCCGGATCTCGCTGCCGCCCCTCCGCGAACGACCGGAGGACGTCCCGCTGCTCGCGTTTCATTTCCTTCGGCGCTACGCCGAGCGGTCGAATAGACCCGTGCACTCGATCAGCCCCGCCGCCATGGAATTCCTGATGGCGCAGCGCTGGGAAGGCAACGTGCGAGAGCTTGAAAACACGATCGAGCACGCGGTCGTCTTCTCGAGCGGCGAGCGGCTCGAGGTCCGAGACCTGCCGCCGCCGGTCGAACCCTCGGGCAGCGCGCGGCCCGCTTCGAGCAAACCGGTGGTTCCCGTGGCCGACTTTCGAGACTTGCCGTTTCGGACGGCCAAGTCGCGCGCCCTTGCTGCTTTCGAGAAAACGTACTTTCAGGCGCTGCTCGACGAGTGCTCCGGCAACGTTTCGGAAGCCGCCCGCCGTGCCGGTCTCGACCGCTCGAACTTTCGGCGGGCCGCGCGCCGCGCCGGGATCAAGACGCGGGATGACGCCTAGGTCGGAGGCCCCAGGGCTCTAGGACGCTGCCCGTGCCTCGTGCTCGTCGAGGCGCTTTTCGATGCTGGCGAGCGCGTTCCCGATCGACTCGTTCACGAGTTGGATGATGACGGGCAGCTGGCCCTTCAATGCCTCGTAGTACCGCTGCCGCTCCGTCGAGTGGACGATCGCCGGCGGGTAGCCGCCCCGAAGCAGGATCACGTTCATCAAGAGCCGCGCGACCTTGCCGCTGTCCTGTGCGAACGGGAACACTCGGAGCAAATCGTAGTGAACGCGCGCGCCGACCCGGAGCGGGCTCTTCATCTTCTTCGCCTCCGGCCCGTTGAGCCAGTCCATGATCTGGCGGACCCGGTAGGCGATCTTGTCGGGTGGCGCGTACTCGTGGAAGTAGAGGCGGTGCTGGGGAATGTCTTTCCGGTACTTGACCGTCTTCACGTCGCCCTCGTCGGGGTGAAGCATCACGAAGAGCTTCTTCACCACGTCGACGTTGAGCGGCACGCGACGGCGCTCGCCGAGGTCGCGAACGTACGCGATGGCCTGACGATGGCGCCGGATCTCGTCGCACACCGGCTGCATGCTCGAATCCGCCGGGGCTGCGGCCGTCGGGTCCATCGCCGCCGAGAGCTCCTGGAAGGTGTAAACGACGCCTTCGAGTGCGCTGTCGTGGTGGATCCACGACATCTCCAGCGTTCCTTCGTATTCCTTTTTCAGGGCGTCACCGGCGCGCTCCAGCCTTTCGAGGATCCGCCGGTAGCGCTGCTCGACGCCTTCCTGGACGGGAGGCTGAGCCGCGGCCGGTGGCGGCGTCGGGCGCCGCTCGGGCAGCGGTGCGGGAGGTGGAGAAACCGCCCCGGGCTCCGCGGGCCGCACACCGACCAGGCGTGGAGTCCCGATGAACCCGCCCTCCCGTCGCGTGGTGCCCGACTGGTTCGGGATCGCTGCCGGGTCGTAGACGCGGGTCGTGCCGACGCGCAGTCCGTCGATGCGTTGCGCAGCGCGAGACGCGCGCGCGACTTTGCCCTCACGAAGCCGACGCGCTGCCTCCCGCTCGGCGCGCAAGCGCTCGCGCTCGGCCTCCTTGGCCTTTCGGTAGGCGTCGCGCTCGGCGTCGCGGCGGGCGCGCTCTTCTTCCTTCGCTTTGCGAGCGGCTTCCTTTGCCGCCTCGCGCTCGGCGATGATGCGTTTCTTCTCCGCTTCGCGCGCCGCCTTCTCGGCGGCCTTGCGTGCCAGCGCTTCTTTCTTCGCGCGGGCGCGTTCTTTCTCGCGCTCGGCAGCGACGCGCTTCTTCTCGCGCTCTCGCTGTTTCTGGGCGGCCGCCTGCTCGCGTTCTCGCTGGGCCTGCGCGCGCTCGCGTTCCCGCTCGCGCTTTTCGGCTAAACGCTCGCGTTCAGCCTGCTTCTTCTCGCGTTCTTTGGCCTTCTTCTCGGCTGCGCGCCTGCGCTCCGCCTGCGCGCGCTCCCGTTCACGTTCGCGCTTGACGCGGAGCGCGGCAGCTTTGCGCGCTGCGGCCGTCTTGGGTGCGGCCTTGTGCTTCGGCGCCGGGCGCCGGGTACGGCTCGAGCCTGCCGAGCGGCTGGCCGATCGATTTTTGGCCTTGCCGCCTCGAGCGCGCGCCGGCCGGGCGGCCCGCGACCGAGCCTTACCCTTGGCGGGGCGCTTGCCCCGGGGTTTGGAGGCTTTCTTTTTCGACTTCTTGTTGCGGGCTGACATCGGCCAAGCTGGGGCGCCATCGGTGCCCTGGCGCGGCCCAAAAGTTTAGTAATTTCGAATTCTTATGACAGGCCGGCCATCCGGATCGCCACCGGTCCACAAGAGAACCGCCCTGATTCGTGCGCAAGCTAGTCGCGCGGGACTCAAAAGGTCAAGGCAAAGCAGCAGAGAGTCGCTAGCCGCTCAGGCCGGCTGGCCTGCACCCCAACCGGCAATTACGCGAAATATTCCGGGAAGATCTCGCTGTTCGGCAAGACCCCGCTTCGTGCCGTGAGAACTTCCACACCAGTCGGTGTGACGAGTACCGTGTGCTCGAACTGCGCCGAAAGCGAGCCGTCGGCAGTCACCGCGGTCCATTCGTCGTCGAGCACCTCCACCTCGTGGGACCCGATGTTGATCATCGGCTCGATGGTGAAGGTCATTCCTGCCTTCAGGCGGATACCCTTACCCCGCTGACCGTAGTGGGCGACCTTGGGCTCGTCGTGAAACTTTCGGCCGATGCCGTGGCCGACGAAGTCTTCGACCACCGAACAACCCTTGCCCTCGGCGAACTCCTGAATGGCAGCGCCGATGTCACCGAGCCGGGCGCCGGGACGCACCTCGGCGATGCCGAGTTCGAGAGAGCGGCGCGCGACCTCGGTCACGAGCTTCGCCTGCTCGCTGGGGCGGCCGACGTAGAACGTCGCCGAGGTGTCGCCGTGAAAGCCTCGGTAGATGTGCGTGATGTCGACGTTCACGATATCGCCGTCGCGGAGCGCGCGCCCGCTCGGAATGCCGTGGCACACGACCTCGTTGATCGACGTGCAAACGCTTTTCGGGAACGGCGGGCTGTCGCCGTTGCGGTAGCCGAGCGGCGCGGGACGCGCGCCCTTCTTCAACGTGTCGGCGTGAACGAAGGCGTTGATCTCGTCGGTCGTCACGCCCGCCCGGATCAGCTCCGACACGCGCATCAAGCTGTCGCCGGCGAGCCTACCGACCTCGCGCATGGCGTCGATCTCGCGCGCGGTCTTGATTTCGACGGAGCTGGTGCGGAAATGCAGGTCCAAGCGGGTTCTCCGAAAGCGGCAGGCAGCGAGAGGATACTACTTCAGGTAGCGGAGCCCGGCATCCCGCTCGACCGCCTTCCGGACGTCGGCCGTGTCCGGCTCACCGCGGAAGTGGAGCACGCTAGACTCCCCGCTCCGGAACGCCTTCACGAAGGCGATCAGGCGAGTACCCGCGAACTTTGCCCCGGCCCCGTCGACCCAAGCGTACGCGGGGCCGCTCTTCGGGAGCGTGACCGTGATCGGGCCCTCGTGGTCCCCTGCGAGCGCGGGGCCGGTAGGCGCGAGCGTGATCTCGTACGCGCCCTGCTGTTCCGCTCCGACCCGGGACATGCTCTCCACCCTGGCAGGAATGACGTAGTCGGCGTATCGCGTGCGGTCGCGGAGCTTGGGGTCCTTCGCCGGGGTTCGAGCCTCGGGGTCGAAGCCGAACAGGGCGGGGGCCAGCATGTCGTCGAAGAGCACCGCATCGGCGGCGGAGTACTCCGGGAAGGCGGCGCCATCGCCCCCCGTCCCCGATCGAGACCCACTGCAGGCCACGAGGAGGAGGCCGAGCACCGCACCTCCGAGGGAACGAGCACGTTTACGGGGTACCAGGGTCACGAGCCTGCCCGCTTAGCATGGGGGGCCGATGCGGGGGCTTGCGAAATCGTGAACATCTGCGGGGGTGTCTACGTATAACGATCGGCCCGCTTGAGCGGGTCCAAAGCCCGGTGCTAGGTTCGCCGGGCCCTTTCAGCTCGGTTCGCAGGAGGAAATTCCCATGAGGTTCACGCTTTGGGCGACGGTCGCCGCATCAACTCTCGCTCTTTCGGCAGTCGTCGCGGTACCCGAGGCCCACGCGGACAAGCCGAGCAAGGGTAAGCAGCCCTCGGGTGGTGGCAGCACTGGGGCCTCGGTCTCGAAGAAGATCGGCCTCGCTCCAGCCGGACTGAAGTTCGGGCTCGGCATCGAGGGCATCGCGCGCCTGTACGACAAGGTGCTCGATGAGGAGTACTTGCCGCTCTACAAGAAAGCGTCTCCCGGTCCGCAAACGGATGCGCTCGACGCCGAGCTGAAACAGCGAAAGGGAGAAGTTCGCCGCAGCAAGCTCGAGTTCGGCAACACCCCGACCGGTGTGGACCAAACGACGCTGAAGGGCGAATACAGCTACGCCAACGGCGAGAGCATGGCGCGGCTGACGCTGCGGAGCGGCACCGAACGCTACTTGTTCTTCTTCGGCGACAAGCTCTGGAAGGTGTACGACGAGCACAAGCTGAAGAAGGGCACGCCGATGGGCGAATCCATCGAGTCGGCGCTCAAGGCGCTGCAGGGCCGGTTCGGTGTTGCGGGGAAGAAGGTCCCCGCGAACCCGGACAAGGGGCAACACTTCGACGAGTGGCACTGGTCCACGCCGGACATGCTGATCCGCGCCCTCGACAAGGACAACATCGTCGCCGTCGTCTACATCGACAAAGAGATCCAGGAGGATCTGCCGAAGCTTCGTCGCAACAAGCCGAAGAACGAAACGGCGATGGATCCGGATGTCGCAGCGGCGCTCAAGAAGAACGAGCCTCCGCCCGGTCCCAAGAAGGAAGACGAGAAGAAAAAGAAGTAACGGTCGGGCGCGCGGGCGCCGGCCGATCAGGCGGGTTCGGCGCCCTTTGGCACCACCGGGCCCGACGTGATCTCGACTCGTAGCTCGGGGAAGCGAGTGAGGAGCACCGGCTCGATCACGCGCCGCCTCGCGAGCGTGTTGCCGGGGCAGCCGGAGAACCGCCCCGACAGGTGCAGGAGAACCGCACGTTCCCCGACGGAGACGACGTAGAGCTCGCCGCCGTCGGCGCGAACCAGGGGGCTTATCACCTCACGGATGAGCGCCAGGATCTCTGCCTCGGGCGAGCCCATGGACGAAACGCTACCCTAGCATGCCCACTTCCTCGCCCCCCCTGGTCGGCGCGCGCTCGCTCGCGCGCGCCTGGCGGCGACCGGGGGGCGCCCAAACCCCGGTGCTCCTCGCATGGCCGGCCATGGTCTTGCGGGCAGTCCGGGTCGTGCGCTAGAAGCCGGGCCTCAAAGCTTCCCCCCCCATTGTCGAGGGTTCCAGCCGCCAGCCACCAGCAACAACCAGGTAGGACGCTGGCGCACGGACCCGGGGGTGCTAGCGTCCCGCCGCCAAGGAACAGCATGGTTCAGATTCGCCTCGCCCGACACGGCACCAAGAGCGTGCCCTTCTACCGCGTGGTCGTGACCGAGAAGCGTCGCCCGCGCGACGGTCGCTTCATCGAGAACATCGGTACGTTCGACCCGGCAGGGGCGCTCGCCATCGATATGGCGCGCTTCGAGTACTGGCGGAAGCAGGGCGCACAGGCTTCTCACACGCTCGATCGCTTGCTGAAGAAGCAGGCGCGCGCGCAAGCCAAGGCGTAGCGCCGTGGCACTCAAAGAGCTCATCGCGACAATCGCTCGCGCGCTGGTCGATGACCCCGAGGGCGTCGAGGTCGTGGAAGTCGACGGAGAGCGCAACCCCGTCATCGAGCTTCGCGTCGCCGATGGCGACGTCGGCAAAGTGATTGGCAAGGACGGTCGGACGGCGCAGTCGATCCGCACGATCCTCGTCGCCGCCTCGACCAAGCTCGGCCGCCGCGCGCACCTCGATATCCTCGACTGACATGCCGGCGGCCGCCCGCGCCCTCGGTCTCGAGGTCGGCCGGCTGGGCGCGCCGCACGGACTCGCGGGCGAGCTCAAGATCAAGCTCCACGCGGGCGACGAGAGCGCGCTGTTCCACGCCAAACAGGCCGTCGCCGTCCTTCCTACCGGCGAGGAACGAACGCTCGTTGTCGACCGTGTCCGCCCGACCGGGCGCGGGGCAATCGTGCGCTTTTCGGGGGTTGGGGATCGCGATGCCGCCGCCGAGCTCACCGGTGCGCGGGTCCTCGTCGCGCGTGAAGCGCTGCCGCCACTCGCCCCAGGCGAATACTACCTGGCGGATCTCATCGGCGTGCAGGTCACCGGCCCGGACGGACCGGTGGGCGAGGTGGTCGACGTGGTCGTGCACCCGAGCGTGAACGCCGTCGCGGTGCGTTTGCTCGATGGGAAGGTCGCGGAACAACCGCTCCTGCCGCACTGGGTGGGGCGTGTCAGTGTGAAGGAACGAACGCTCGAGCTGCTGACGCTCGAGGGGCTGATCGTGTGAGTCGATGAACCTCGCGGTGGTCACGCTGTTTCCGGAGCTCTTCGGACCGTTCTTCACGACGAGTTTCGTCGGGCGCGCGGTTTCGGAAGGTGTGCTTGCGGTGCACCTCGAGGCCCTTCGCGAGCACGGGCTCGGTGTTCACCGCGCGGTCGACGACACGCCGTACGGTGGCGGGTCGGGCATGGTGATGCGGCCCGATTGTGTGGTCGCCGCGCTCGAGAGCGCTGAACTGTCGCTCGGCCGGCTCGGCGACCGCCCCGCTGGTCGGCCGCGCCGCATCCTGCTCTCGCCACAAGGAAGAGTGTTCGACCAATCCGCCGCCCGCCGCCTTTCGGAACACGACGGGATGATCCTGGTCTGTGGTCGCTACGAGGGCTTCGACGAACGCATCCGCTATTTTGCCGACGAAGAGATCTCGATCGGCAGTTTCGTCCTCACCGGTGGCGAAGTGGCGGCGATGTGCGTGATCGAGAGCGTGGTCAGGCTTTTGCCCGGCGTGCTCGGCAATGCCACGTCGATCGAGGAGGAATCGTTCAGCCCGGCGTGCGATGGTTTGCTCGAGTACCCGCAGTTCACTCGGCCGGCGACGTTCCGCGGCTACGACGTACCGGAGGTGCTGAAAAGCGGGGACCATCAACGCGTGGCGGCCTATCGCCGGGCCGCGTCGCAAGCGCGCACGCTCGCGCGGCGGCCGGATCTCGTGCGTCCGAAGCGAGGTCGGCCGTGAGGCGCCTGGCCGTGGCGCTCGTGCACTATCCGGTGCTCGACCGACAGCGTGAGGTGGTGACGACGGCGATCACGAACCTCGATCTGCACGACATCGCGCGGAGCTCGCACACCTACGGGCTCAGTGATTTCTTCGTCGTGCACCCGGTGGCGGCGCAGCGCGAGCTGGCCGAAAAAGTGCGGGACCACTGGGTTTCGGGCTCCGGCGGTCGGCGCATTCCGGACCGCGTTCCGGCAATGAAAGAGCTCCGAGTCGTCAGCGCGCTCGACGAGGCGGTCGCTGCCCTCGGCGACGGCGCCGAGATCTGGACGACCGGCGCCGCCGAGCGCCGCCCGGCGCTCGCGCATCCCGCCGCGCGCAAAAATCTCCTCGCTCCGGGGCCCGCGGTGCTGGTCGTGCTCGGCACCGGCTGGGGCCTCGCCGACGCCGTGCTGGAGCGCGCTCATGCCCATCTCGAGCCGATCCGGTCGGCACGGGTGGACGGCTACAACCACCTCAGCGTCAGGGCGGCGGCCGCAATACTATTCGATCGGCTGTGCGGCGGGCGCTAGCCGACCGGAGCGAACGCACCGCGAGCTGTTCGCGCATCGTGGCGAGGATCGCGGGCTCGGTGGCGGAGAGATCCCGCTGCTCGCGCGGATCGTTTCGCACGTCGTAGAGCTCCAAACGGTCGTTTCTGCGATCGTGAATCAGCCGGTGGCGGCCGTCGTAGAAGGCATGCTGCCCGACGCGGGTGTCGGGGTGATACACGTCCTCCGCGTACGCGCCGCCGTATTTCCCTCGGTCGGCAAGCAGGCTCACGCCATCCAGCGTGCCTGGGCGCGGTTCGAGCCCGAGCACCTCGGCAAGCGTTGGAACGATGTCGACCAGCTCCACGACGTTCGTGTGGCGCGCCGCCTTCACCTTCGGGATCTTCACGACGAGCGGGACGTGCAGGAGCTCCCGGTAGAGCTTACGCGTGTGGAACAGCCCACCGTGGTCGCGGAATTCCTCGCCGTGGTCCGCGGTCACGATCACGATCGTCGAGCGCTGGAGGCGCCGCTCGGCGAGTTCGGCCAGGACGTCGCCGAGTTCCTGGTCCGCCCGCTTGATCTCGCTGTCGTAGCGATCGATCGGCTCGTCCCCGAACTCGAGCCCGGGGTGTTTCTCGTACTCCATGTGGGGGTGTTTGTAGTGGATCCAGGCAAAGAAAGGCTCGGGGCCGGCCGCGATGAACTTCCGCGCGAAGTGCGTCAGCCGCGCATAACGAACCTCGTCGAAGTCGCGCGTGACGCCGAGGGTTTCGAACACTTTGAACCCGACGAACGCGCCGGTCCGGTAGCCCTTCCGCTTCAACATCGTCGCGAGCGGCAGCGCGTCATCCGTCAACCTAAAGAGGTGAGGGCGGTCGCTCTTCACGCCCGCATAGTCGCGGGGAACGTTCGATGGGTACGCGCCGGTGTGAAAGGACGTCGAGGAGTCCGGAGTTCCGGGGGCCTGCGAGTACGCTTCCAGGAATACCAGCGAACGTTCCGCCAGCTTGTCGATCGTCGGTGTGGTGTGCCGCCCGTAGCCGTACGCGCTCACGTGGTCGGCGCGCAGTGCATCGATGCTGACGAGGAGCACGTTGTAGCGCTCCTTCGCTGTCGACGGCTCTGGTGGCAGCGGGGGCTCGGGCCAAGCCGCGTCGCGGCCGCTGCAGTCCTCGTCGCGGCCGTTTCCGGGGATGTCGCGCGCGGATGGCTCGGTGCGCGCGTCGAACGGCTTGCAGTCGGTGCCACCGAAAAGACCGGAGGAGCCGCCGCCGTCGAAGTCCGTGAGAAAGCGCGCGGTTCGCAGGAACTTTTCGAACACCACGCCTCGCGGCCGCGCGAAAGTGCGCGGCGGCATGAGCGCGATCGCGACGAATGCGAGCGCCAAGAGCGCGCCCAGAACCCGCACCTCGCGCACATGCGTTTCGAGCCACCCGACGCTTGGTCTCCAAGCGCCCGAGGCCGCAAGGGCGAGGCCGACACCGAGCGCCGTGCACGCCGCCGTCGCTCCTGCCAGGCCATAGTGGAAGCTTTCGTAGTTGCCCTGAAAGAGCGACACGTCCGCGAAGTAGGCAACGCCCGCTGTGCCGAGGGCAATGCCGCTGCCCGCGAACAGCGCGGTTCTTCCGCTCCACGGCTTCGCCAGTTCGACGATCAGGAAGGCAACACGGGTGGCGAGGAGTGCAGCGCCGGCGAGGGCGATGAAAATCAGCAACCACACGAGCTGCCCCGTGACGCTCATCAGCGGAAAACGGTCGAAGACCCAAACCACCGGGATCGCCACCAGGAACGACGCGAGCGGCAAAGCCAGCAGAATGCTCGAGCGCCAAACAGCGGCTCGGGAACGCTCCGGCGCATTCCGAAGCGGACCGAACGCCACGTGGACGTAGGCGCCGAGAAGCAAGCCGAGCCCCGCGAACGCCGTCACCAGCGACCCCACGATGATCGCCGCCAGGATCACCGGGCTCACGGTGCCCGGTCCCGCAAACCAGCGGGCTATGTCCACCAGCGCCAGGATGAGTCCGGTCGAGGCGCCGACCAGGGCGCCGAGCCGGGCCCGACCGGTCCAGGGGAACCCGCCCTTCATGGAAAACCGGCGCCAAAGTAACGGTCCAGCGCTCCAAGAGTCAACACAGTGCGTTTTATGACGCACTCGCGGCGACTGCGCCCTCACGCACGTTAGCCGGGGGGTCCACCACGCGGGCCGAAGCGTCCGGCCACGATCCTCGCGACTTCCCTCGATCGCACGCCGGGCTTCGACCACTCGACGAGCGGCGGTTCGATGACGAGGCCTCCTGGCTTGGCGAGTCGGAGTTCGATCAGGACGACGCGCGCAGCGTGCCGCGCGCTCGCGTGCACGAGCCGCAGGCGTTTCGGGATCAACCGGACTTCCGCGGCGTGGCCGAGCAGGTCCGGCAGTCCGGCGGCAGGGTAAACGAAACAGGCGCGACCTTTCGGACCGGTGAGCGCGCGCGCCGCCGCTTTCACGAACGGCGCAAGCTCCCCGCTGCGGGCGCGGTGAGCCTTCGGGTCGCGTCGCGGGCGTGTCGCGCGAGGTGCGAAGAACGGCGGGTTCGAGACCACGAGATCCGCGCGTTGCGCGAGGTCGGGAGGCAGGCCGAGCGCGGAGAGATCGGTGCGCTCGACACGACCCGGTGCCCCGGCGAGGATCAGGTTCTTCCGGCCGAGCATCACGAGCTCCGGCTCCCGCTCGATGAGCACGATCTCCCTGGCTGCGCCGACATGGTGGAGCGCGAGGCCGATCACGCCGGTTCCGGCGCCGAGATCGAGCGCCAGGCGGGCAGCGCGACCAGAGCTCGCGAACGCCGCGAGGAGGAGCGCGTCGACCGTGACGCGGAAACCGTCCTTCGGCTGGAGCAGCGTGAGCCCACCGGACAAGAGTTGGTCCTTCGTCGGGGGGCGTGGCGCCACGAGGAACAGCGTACGTTGGCCCTCCGCGTCTTGTCACCGGCTTGCGCCGGGTCCCGCCGGCTGAAAGGATGGCCCCGATCGCCTCGCCCCACCGAGCCCGTGACGACGAACCCGCGCTCGCGCACCACGGTGCTCGATGGCGTCGTCTTGCGTTCCTGGGTGCGCGGCACGGTCCGACGGCGTTCGTACGCTACTCCCCGCCGCTGTTCGGGGCGCTCTTCGCGCTCGCGCTCCCCGGTCTTCGTGGCCAGGTTCGCGACAACCTGCGCGCCGTTCGAGGCCCGCGCTCGCCGTTCCCCGAGGGACGCGACGTCGTGCGCACCTTTGCGGACTACGCCGCGTGCCTCGCCGAGTCCCTGGGTTCCGAGCGCTCCGACGCGGCTGGTGCGCGGATCGAGGTGACCGGGGGTGAGCGGCTCCGCGCCGTCGTCGCGAGCGGTCGCGGTGCGGTGCTGGTCACCGGACACGTTGGTCCCTGGGATGTCGCTGCAAGACTCCTGGCGCGCGATCTCCACGCGGAGATCGCCATCGTCATGCAGCGTGAACACGACGCCGAGGCCCAGGCGCTCCACGACGAGATCCGGCGCCGTCACGGCGTGACGGTTCTCGCCATCGGAGACAGTTCGCTCGACGCGTTGCCCGTGCTCCGGCACTTGAAGCAGGGCGGACTGGTCGCCTTCCAGCTCGACCGCGTGCCTCCGAGCGCACGCACGCTCGAGGCGCGACTGTTCGATCGACCGTTTCGTGTGCCCGAGGGGCCATTCCGGCTGGCGGCGCTGGGGCGCGTGCCGGTGCTGCCGCTCTTCGCGGCGCGTCGCGGGTACTTCGACTACGCCGTCGAGATTGCGGAGCCCATCGTGCTCACCGAGCGGGCGGGTAGCGGGGAGCTCGGTGCGGCGGCGTCGCTGGCCGCCGGCACCATGGAGCGCTTCGTTCGGCGCCATCCGACGCAATGGTTCCACTTTGGTCCACCTTTCCCGACGAGCGACGACCGGGACGCCCCTCGGCGTCCCCGATGAAGTAGCGATTGCGCCGCTCGGAGTCCGGCACTACGGAAGCGCGCTCATGTCGTCACGACGCGTCCATGTCGGGCAAGCATCCCTGGTCGGCCGCCTCGGGAAGTACGCCAAGGTCTTCGACTTTCTGGAGGTCCGCTGCGACCCCGCACCGCCGTCGGCGAAGCACCTCCGGCGCCTGCGCGAGGAAGCACCGGAGGGCTTCGCGTTTTCGCTCGTCGCGGGCAAGGCGCTTGCCGCGCTCTCCACCACGGAGCCGGACGCGAAACTCGTGTCCGCGCTCCGCGACGCAGCCAAGACGCTCGATGCTCGCTGGCTCCTGGTCCGCACGCCGGCGAGCGCCACGCCGAGTTCGCGCACGCGGGCCCGCCTCGCGAATCTGTTCACCGCGCTCGATGGTGCCGCGCCGGGCATCGCGTGGGAACCCCGCGGCATCTGGAGCGACGAGGAGCTCGCGCGAGCCGGGGAGGAGCTCGGCGTCACGGTCGTCCGAGATCTCGCCGAGCACGACGCCCCGCCCGCTGAAGTCGTCTACACCCGCCTGCTCGGGCTCGGCCGCAATCAGCGCATTGGTTCGGGCGCGATTGAACGCCTGGAGGCGCGACTCGAGGACGTGACGACGGCGTTCGTGATCGTCGAAGGGCAGGGCGCAGCAGGGGTGTCGCGCGCTCTCCGCGGCGTCGGAGAGGACGAAGATGAAGACGCTGACGACGACGAGGACGAGGACGAGGACGAGGACGCCGACGAGAACGAAGAGCGCGACGAGGCCGATGACGAGGCCGACGACGCAGACAGCGACGACGACGACGGCGAGGAAGACGAAGACGACGAAGACGAAGACGACGAAGACGACGAGGATGACGAGGACGATCGATGAGAGTGCGGGCGGCCGCGCTAGCGAGCGAGCCCGAGGTGGAGGAGGCGGCGCAACGTGAGCTCGCCCGCTCGAATTCGGCGGTGGCGGCGGTCGTGGCGGGTTTCTTCGTCGCCGTCGGGGCCAAGCCCGACGTACTGCTCGGACCACTTTGCTTGCTCGTTGCCGGCGTCGGCACGGGCGGGCGGGTATTCGACGGGCGTCTCCGCCAGCCAGGGCTCGGCACCAAGCGCCCGCGCGGCTTCTTGCCCGACGTGGACCCGCCGGACGCGGCCCGGGTCGCGCTCCCGACCGGCATCAGCGCACTCACGATCGCCCTCGCTCACGATCCGGTTCGCACCCTGACGCAGGTCGCCAAGCCTGGGATCGCTCGCGCCAAAGAGGAAGGGTCCCGCGAGCGCGCCAAGATCATCGAGCGCATCGCGGCGGTCGGTCCGGCAGCGCTCTCCGAGTCCGGTTTCGTGCGTCCGCTGCTCCATCTCGCGAGTCCAAGCCAAGAGGGGCTGTTGACTCCGGCCGACTTCTCACCGAGCCGCGATCTCGTCGCGCCGGCCGAAGAACGGCGTACACGAACGGGGAACACGCTCGTTCCACCGTTCGAGGCGCCTCGCACGCTCCCACCGGGGAGTGAAGCGATCGTCGCGGTCGACAGCCGCGGTGTTTTTGCAGTGCTTGGTCATCAACGGGTCGAAGATGGCTTGCCCGTTGAAGCGCTCGGACTCGTCGCCGCGTTCGGCGCCGTTCCAGTCGAGCGCGGGCGGCCGCGGGTGAGGCCTGGCGTCCACTTGCCCTTCGCGGCCGACCTCTCAATCGTGCTCGGCCCAGCCGGAAAGCCGACGGTCGCCAAGGCGCGCACGCACTCGTTCGCCAAGCGCAAAGCGACGCTCTCCGTCGCACAGAACGACCTGCGTTTCGTCACCACGTCCAGGCGGTGAAGCACCGCTTCCGTGACCAAGCGAGCGGCGGGACACGGCGAGGCGTCCCATGGTAGCGTTCCGGCGGTGATTCGGCCTCGGGGTTCGGTGGTACTCGCGCTCTTCCTGGGGCTTGCGGCGAACCAGTGCTCGGGGAAAAGCTCGCCGACAAATCCCGGTTCGGGTGGCAGCGACGCGGGTGAGGGCGGTGTCGGTGGGGCCGACGCGTCCGGCGGTAAGGGCGGCTCGGGCGGCAAGAGTGGCTCGGGTGGCACCGGCGGCGTCGGCGGGAGTGCCGGGACTGGTGCAGCCGGCGGTGCTGCCGGATCCGTGGGCACCAACGGCGGCGCGAGCGGAGCCGGCGGCGCGGGGACCGCCGGCGAAGGCGGTGATGGTGATCCTGGCGGCGGAGTGGCAGGCGACGCGGGGGAAAACGGAGGCGGCGGCGCCCCAAGCACGTTCGTCCCGACCGATCTCGGCGATCGCCTGGTGCTCTGGCTCAACGCCGGTGCGCTCGCACAAGCGAACGGCGACAAAGTGGCGGTCTGGAGCGACCTTTCGACTGCCGCCAACCACGCGCAGCAGAGCGTCGACGCGTACCGTCCGACGTACACGGCGTCGGCTGTCAATGGTCTGCCCGCCGTCACGTTCGATGGCCTGCAGAGCCACCTGCAGCTCGACGACACACCGACCCTGCGTTGGGGCACGGGTGACTTTGCGATCCTCGTGGTTGCGCGTGGCGCTCCCTCCGAGGCGACGAACGCGATGCTCTACCAGAAGTCGAACCTCGCTAGTCCCTTCGCGGGGCCGAACTTCTACGTGAATGCAGACAAACCGTCGGCGTCACGCAGAGCACAGATCCAGCTCGATCAGTCGACCTACACGGGCACGTTCTTCGGCGTCGACGACACCGTTCCCCGGCTCTTCGGCGGCACCCGCAAGGTCGTGAACACCACGTCGGAGCTCGCGATGCGCCTCAACGGAGTCACCGAAACCATGCTGATGCGCAGCAGCGTCGTCGATATCGATGCGCCGGGCCAGCCCGCCATCATCGGGCACAACGGCTACACCCCGAACTCCGGCTTCCAGGCTTTCGAAGGGGACATTGCCGAAATCTGCGCCGTGAAGGGCGCCATGACCGCCGACGAGCTCTCGGAGCTCGAGAGCTACCTCATGGACAAATACGCGCTCCCCTGAGCGCCTCGGCGCCTACGGTGCGAGGCTCAACTATTTTGGTTTAGTCGCACGTCGCGGTCGGGTCGTTTCCAGTGCAGCTCGTGTTGCAGGCCATCAGCCGAGCGTCGAGCGCGTCGACGAAGCACTGAGGCAGCGCAGGATTGCCCTGGATCGAGAGCGACCCGACGGTCTCGAGGTCGTCGAGCGTGCCGATGTTCGAGAGTACCGCATTGTCCGCCACCGTGAACGAGCGGGCCACGTCGTAGAGGTGGGGGAGTGAAACGGTCGTGAGAGCGCCGTGTGCGGCGATCGAAAGGTCCCCCGCCCACATGAGGTCGTTGAGGACAAGGGTCACTAGGGCAGGGTTGGCGGAGAAGATGCAGGCGGAGCACTCCTCCAGCAACGGGAGCCGGACCTCGGTGAGCGCCGGGCTGTTCACGATCGTCACGGAGTTCGCTCCTTGGAGATAGCCGAGCCCGTCGACGTTCTCGAGTACCGCATTGTTGGATACGACAATGGAGTTGACGTGAGCGTTGGTGAGCCCGGCGACGCTGCTCAAGGCTTCGTTCCCGCTGATCACCATCGATCCGACGCCGTCCATCGTCTCGAGCCCACCGAGATTGGTGAGCTTCGCGTTCTCCATCACGACGAGCGTGTTCGAAACCTCCGCGAGCCCCGCGAGCCCTTCGACGCTCGTCAGCTCCGCATTCTGCTGCACGATCAGGCTGCCCGTGATCCAGCTCGGCGCGTTCCCCGCGAGGTCGCTCAGGTCAACCAGCGTTGGAGACTGGATGGTGAGCGAGCCTTTCAGTACCTCGCACCCGCGCGCCGCAAATTCGACGAGCTCGTCTCGGGTCGTGACCAGCACGTCTTCGCTGCATGCTTGCGCGCCGCCGGCACCGCCTTCACCCGCGCTCGTCACGTCGCCCGCCGTGCCCCCTTCGCCCCCGCCAGCCCCCTTGCCGCCGAGGCCGCCGGTGCTTCCACCCGCACCCCCGTTGCTCGTCGCCCCGCCGCTCCCGCCCGTGTTCCCGGCAGTTCCACCAACGCTCCCCTTTCCGCTCGTCCCGCCGACGCCACCCGCGCCGCCGGTGGTCACAGCTCCGCCGCTCCCGCCCATCGCTCCGCCGCCCGCTCGACCGTTCCCTCCCTTCCCACCGCTGCCCGCGGTGTCCGGTGCCTCACGCCCGACGCTTGTGCCGCCGCAGGAGACGACGGCGACCGCACACAGAGCGCACGTCCAGGCCCAACCTCTCACCATCGCATCTCGTGTGACGCGCCCGCCCATGAAAGCAAAGAATGCTCGTTTCAAGCTCCACCTCCATCCACCGCGAACCCTAGCAAGAGTTCGCGGTGCGAGCACGCGCTCGAGGGGCGTCAGAACGTGCCGAATGCCGTCAAGCCGTAGCCACCAGAGCCGTACCGCCTTGGCGACAGTCGCAGGGAAAAGTCGCTCGCTTGGCTGTCGCGCGGCTTTCGCCCAGAGACGGTGGTGGTTTCGGTTCGCTCGAAGAACAGGAACGAACCGACGATCTGCAGCGCGCCGATGCCCTGGAAGATGCCGTCGGTCGCGAGCAGCACCTTGTTCAGGGTTTCGTGGTCACACGTGGGGCAATCGCGCTTGGCAAAGTCGACCCACGGTCCCGCCACGGGGACGAGCAGGTAGCGATCCTCGGGCAGGTCGCTCTCGATGCCGACGATGAGCGCCGGGACGTACGAAAGCCCGAGCGTCCAGGCGCCGCCCTTGAGCAGCGATCGATTCGGTCCCGCGTACTCGACCGTGTCCGTCCGGTGTTGAGCGACTGCTGGGACCGCTAGTGTCGTCCCCGCCGCGAGCGCGGCAGCGAAAGTCCAGGGATGTCTCGCGTTCATGGTTTGGTCCTCTCGTGAGTCGATGCTCTTGGCTGTCGCAAGAGTGATGCCAGTGTCGTGACCGCCAGTTCGAACCTGGCGGGGCGCCGAGGCGCAACCGCGCTACAGCGGGGCATCCGTGCGCGTCACTCGGGCGGTGCGAGGGCGATGCGATAGATGGCGCCCTGCTCGGGTGATTCCACTCCGTTCAAAACCGACGCGTTATCACTCGAGACGTAGAGCGCACCGTCGACGGGCGAGATCGCGAGGCCCACCGGGCGCACCGGGTACTCACCCTGGTTGCCCGATGCCCAGCCCCAGAGCCCGTCGGTTTCGGCGCCACCGAAGATGATCTCATGCTCGAAGATCGTGCCGTCCATGTCGGCAGTCGGCATGGGCATCGAGCCGTCCGTCGTCATGGCGACCTTCACCACCTGGTGCCCCACCGAGGACGACGTGTCCCACGAACCGTGCAGCGTTACGAGCGCATGCCCTTCCCAGTCCAGCGGCAGCGCTTCCGCGGCGTCGACGAAGACAACGTCGAGAGGGGCAGAATGGGCAGGGAAGAACGTGAGCGGACGATTCGAGTTGGCGGCGCACCAGGCGTCGTCGTGAGGATTCTCGAATGCCGGCTCGTCCTCCTGGAACCTGACCGTGCCCGCGAGCTGGGTCCCCGCGGGTACCATGGTGCCCTCGGCGGGCTCCGCCTGGACGTGCTGAGCCGTGAAGCAGTAAGGGTGGCCGTGCGATAGGCCTTGATCCAGCCGGATCAGGTCTTCACCGGGGTTCGCCAGATGCACGTCGTCACCCTGGTAGACGAGGTCGTCGAGCCCGTTCACGACACCGTAGAGCGCATAGTCATGCGGGTTTTTGGTGAAGCCCACCATGTTCCGAAGCCCGCTGAAGTAGACCTCACCGTCCGCCCAATCGAACGGCGTGCCGCTGAAATCAGCGAGCCGAAATCGCTTCAAGACGGAGCGCTCCGTGTCGTACTCGGGTAGCGCGGGCGCGAACGCGTTCCCCTCCGAACCCGAGTGCACGTAGAGCGAGTTGTCGTACACGTGCACCGTGTGGAGCTGGTGCGTGCCCGTTGAGGGTTGACCCACGACGACGGGTTCCGCCGCGCCGAGCGGTGCCGTGTGCGAGTAGGCATAGCGCGCGACGCCGTCCGGGGTGCCCGCGTAGAGAAACTTTTGGTCGACATCGAAGGCGGCGTTGTTCCCGTTGGTGCCGCCGGTGTCGCCGATGGTTGAAATCTCGGATCCGCCCTCGAAGTAGCCGTCCGCGTTGTCGTCGCGGTACCGGATGATCGCGCCAGCGCTCGTCACGCCGATCAGGTCGCCTCGGGCGGAGAACGTGATCTGGCGGAGTTTGCCCTGGTTCATCGCGACCGCACGCACGCAGAGACCGTCCGCAACGAACGCCTGATCGGCGGGGAGCGCGATGCCGCGACAGAGTCCCGCAGCGTCGGTGGCGAGCGGGTTCGTCGGACCGACTTCCTCGGGTGGTGGTCCGTCGGAATCGAGGGGCGAGGCATTGCATCCGGCCAGGGATGCGCCCGCGATCAACGTGAAGATCGCGATGGCGGCAGGAGATGTGGGGAGTGTGATTCGGGTGGCCATGGCACGAAGCACTGCAATGCCGGTGCCAGCTCCGTCGAGGCAGACTGCCTCGCGTGCGGTTTCTCTTCACGACCACGCTGAGGGCACGCATCAGCGCTTTGACGAGCGCTCGTGAAGTGACAACGACGGGGCGAACTGGATTGGCTGTGGCGGGCTTGTAGGACCCACTGCCCCCGTCAGGGGTGTCAACGCGCGCTGACGTCGCTCGTCCTGCGTTTGGTACGCGCGATGCATCGGCGGTCCGTTGACGGCCAAAACGGTCGCCACAACCGAATGGAGCGTTCACATGACGACGCGTGCAATACCTCTGGTGTCGGGAGTTTCGATCGTACTCGGGATGGTGGCCTCTTCCGGTGAGGCCAACGCGGCACTCGAGGCGTGCGGTGGTGTGATCGTCGAAGCGAGTTCGGCCTGCGAGTATCGCCGTGAACAGGAGTGCGAAACGAGCTGCGTAGTGGTGTCCGTGGAGCAGGCATGCGCTGCCGAGACCTACCACCAGTGCTCCGGCGGATGCACTGCGACCGCCTCGACGGAGTGCGTCGAAAGCTGCGAACCGGTCTGCGTCGAACAATGCATGACGGTGCCTGAGCCCCCGAGTTCGCGCGGGCTCTGTCGCTCGGACTGCAACGGCCACTGCGAGGCCGAATGCGCCGGTGCAGAGAACGGCGGCCACTGCCGCGCCGCCTGCGCGTTCTCCTGCAACAAGAAGTGCGAAGACCGCTGTCGCGACGACGATCAGACGGTCGTTTGCGACCAGAAGTGCGTGGACGCGTGCGACGGAACGTGTACGGCGACCGCAAACACGAGCTGCCAGGTCGAGTGTCAGACGACCGAATTTCAGAACTGCGAGACGCGCGTCGTCGAACGGTGCCACACGGATTGTCAGGATCGCGGCGGCGCCATCTTCTGCGACGGGCAGTTCCTGCAGACCGACGATCTCGACGCGTGCGCAGGGGAGCTCGCCGCGGAGGTTGCGATTCACGTGAACATCGACGTCAAGACTGACATCGATCTGGACACGGATGTCGACGACGACGGCGACAGCGACGTGGGCTGCGCGGTCGCTGGAAGCGGACGACATGGAACGGCCTGGGCGGCGCTCGGCGGCCTCGTGCTCGCGGCGGCGGCAGCCCGAAGGCGCCGGGCGGAGCGCTGAGGTCGTCGCGGTCTCACTTCATGATCTTGCCGCCGGAGCCCGGCGAGCCTCCGCCCCCGTGGATCCCGCCGATGCCCGGTCCGCCTGCCGAGCCTGTTCCTCCCACGCCGAGCGTGCCCGCCTGACCGGTTCCGGGATGAGCAGCGATGGGTCCGATCGTTCCGTCGGTGTCCGCATCGGGGTTTTCTGGGGTCGCGGGCGGGGCAACCTCGGACGGGAACGGATCGAGCGGGGGAGCTTCCGGCTCCACATCCCGGTCCGAACGGTGCTCGCACGCGGCCGCGTACAGGATGAACGCCGCGAGGAGCAACAAACCTGTCGTGAGGTGGTACATGGTGTGGCGCCTCCGGATCGACGGTGCGCCTCCGGTTTTGCAATCGGCGTGCCGCTGCGAATGCACGTTCTTTCGTCGGCGGATCACGCGCTCGCCCCGTGGCAGGCCGCCCCGATGTGACGTGGTTGCCTACGTCATCGCTCGATGATCAGCGAGCCCGTCAATCGTCGTTCGGGCAGGTCTCGCCGGGGAGTCCCGACTCGACGAAGCACCGGCTCGCGCAATCGCCGCCCTCCACTCGCCGAGGACCGGAAGGCCACCCGCCGAGCTTACTTCGCTTCGTCCGCGCCGACGTCGACCGCCATGCCCATCGGCCTCGTGTCACCGTCGAAATCGAGCAGGGGCGCCTCTGTCGCGGTCCCCATGTCGATGCAGGGGGAGCCGCTGCCGAGGTGGGAGGTGCCGTCGAGCAAGCAGTCGGCGGTGAAGTTGGCGAGCGCGTACGACATCATGTTGACGTCGGCGACCGTCGGCAGGAGCACCTGCGACGAGGCGCCGCCCGCCCAGCGCCGGTGCGCGTTGTCGGTCGAACCGACGCGAGCGCGGAAGAAGATATCGTTGTTGTCGTAGGCCTCGGGCTGGCACGTCTTGTTCGCGTCGCCGGTGTTTTCTTGCTCGTACATGCCGAAGCGCTGGCGAGCTTCGCCGCCGTCGAGGTGGTTGTTGCGAATGCGGCCGACGATCGCGTTCGTCCCGGACGAGGTGCGGCAGGCAAGTGCGGTGCTGACGCTGGTGCCGACGGGGTTGAAAAGGCCGGCGCCGTTCAGGGTGTTGGCGTTGATGATGATCTGGCCGAAGGGTTGCTCCCCGTCACCGAAGAAGAGGGCGGCGCTCATCGGTGAAGTCATGCCGTAGACGACGTTGTTGGTGATGGTCGAGGTCGAGCCCTCACTCTCGAGGCCGCCGCACCAGAAGTTCGTCGCCGGGCACACGCCGGTTTGCAGCTGGTCGATGTTCACGCGGTTCGACTCCACGATGATGGTCCCCGCGACGAGCATGCCGAAGCTCGAGCCGGCGCTCGTGACCACGGAGCCGGCGAACACGTCGTTGTCGAAAAAGACCGTGCCCGGTCCGGCGCCCCAGGTGTCCGCGCCGCGCGTGTAATTGCCATTGCCGCCGCGGATGGTGTTCTTTTCCACGCGCACGACAGCCGGGTTCGTGCGGGCGCTCTCGAAGGAGAGCGCGATCGCGCTGGTCGCCCCCGTCGAGTCGCCGCCGCGGAGCAGACATCCGGTCACCAGTGCACCGGTCGGGGCGCTCATTGGCCCGATCGCATTGATGCCGCGGCTAGTGCGGTTGGTCCCGCCGGTCACGGTTCCGCCGATGATCTCGCAGTTTGCGACGATCGGTGTGCCGCCCTCGATGGTGAGCGCTGCCGTGTTTCCACTCGCTCCCGGGTCGCCGGAGAGGCCCTGGACGGTGAAGCCGTCGAAGCGCGTCGGCGCGACGACGTTGTGGTCGATGAGCACGCCCTGGGTGTCGCCGTCGACGATGCGCGAAACGAACGTGATCGGCTCACGAGCCCACGTGCAGGTCGTGGTGTTGCACTCGTGCCCGCCGAGCAGGCTCACGCCGTTCAGCATCGTGACCTTCTCCAGGTAGTCGCCTTCGGCAACGAACACCGGCTGGCCGTTGGCGAGCGTCACGGCGTTCGCCATGCCCTGGGCAATGGTGCGCACGGGCGCGGCCTGCGTGCCGAGACCGGCCGGCGGGTCCTGACCCTTCAGTGTCGAAACGTAGGTGCCGATCGCGGTGCCGGTGGGGCTGCACGTGGCGATCGGGTCAGCGCCCATCGTGCAGTCATTGTCGATGCCGTCGCCGCAGATTTCACCGAGCGGGTTCATGGGGAAGGCCAGTGGATCGTCGTCGTCGCAGTCGCCGTCGCAGGTCGTGACGCCGTCCTGGTCGTTGTCGGGGCAGCACATCGCCATCGGATCGGTGTCGCCGTCGCAATCGTTGTCCTTGCCGTCGCCGCAGACTTCGCCCGCGGGGTTGCCGGGGAACATCTCGTCGTCGTCGTCGTCGCAATCGTCGTCGCAGGTGGTGACGCCGTCGTCGTCGTCGTCCGGGCAGCAAACGGCCGAGGGATCCGCGTCCCCGTCGCAGTCGTTGTCCTTGCCGTCGCCGCAGACTTCGCCCGCAGGATTGCCGGGGAACATCTCGTCGTCGTCGTCGTCGCAGTCGTTGTCGCAAGTGCTGACGCCGTCGTCGTCGTCGTCGAAGCAACACGCCGACGGCGGGTCGGCATCCCCGTCGCAGTCATTGTCCTTGCCGTCGTCGCAAACGTCGCCGGCGGGGTTACCCGGAAAGACCTCGTCGTCGTTGTCGTCGCAGTCGAGTTCGCAGGTGGTGACGCCGTCCTGGTCCTCGTCGGCGCAAGTCGGGCCTTCGCCGCCCGCGCCGCCTTCTTCGGGTGCCCCGGCGTTGCCCATGCCCGCGGTGCCGCCTCTGCCCGCTCCCCCGCCTTTGCCGGCTGTTCCCGCGGCCGGTGGTGTCGCCGGCGCGAACGAATCGCTGTTTCCGCAGGCGACATAGCAGAGCCCGCCGAGCAGCGACGCCGCGAAGAGCACGCTCCTCCTGCGGCCGGCGGACTCGAACCTCGAAACCACGGTACGGGCGACGCGCGTCGACATCTCTTTTTTGCCTCCTCGAAAAGAAAGGGCCGGACCCCTAATGCGGGTCCAGTGCTTGATCGTCACTCGCGGGTGACGCTCGCGCAACTCCATGCAGCCTGGAAGGGGTCGTTTGGTGGGCGCAGGTGATACCGTGGCGCACACCGCGCCCTTATTGAACCGCTCAGTCCTTACAACAGAGGGCGCCGCCTTCGGTCGAGCGTACCTTGGTCACGACCGAGGCTTCGGAATTCGCGTCCGCGCTGCCGCCGCACTCCCACGCGGACGATGCCTGACAATGCGTGTAGCGAACCTCCGTATCGAGCGGAGCGCAGCTCGCCTGTGCGGCGACGCCGAGCCCTGCACCACACCCGACGAGGTTGTTCGCTCCGCCGGCGACGCACTGTCCGCTGTCGTCCGTCGCTTGCCGGGTGAGCCAGAAGGTGGTCCCGCTCGCGGGCGGGCAAGCCCCGGTGCTCGCCGCCGATTGCACCTCGGCCACGTCCCGGCAGACGTGAAAGCCGGCGCCACAGAGATCGGCGACGCTGCAGCCCGTGCCGGCGGCGTTGGAGCCATCGTTGCCGGCCCCCCGCGCGCACGCCGGTGATTGCGAGGCCGCGGTCACGACGCCCGGTACGTCGAACGCTCCGGCACAGGCAGCGATGCGTTCTTCGCTCGCGTAGGCCTCGCGCGTGCCGTCTGCGCAACCGCCGGTCATGGTGGTGCCGGTGCCCGCGGCGCCTTCGGAGGCCGAGAACTTGTCGCTACAGCCAATGGCTACGACGGCGTAGGTCAAAGCGAGCGCCGAGCGCAGCATCGTGAAGCTCAGCATAGCCGGGAGCGTCGGCCGCACAACAGGCCGACGGCAGCCGAATTGACGCGGTGCGGGCGATTCGTGAGCCGTCGGAGTGGCTACCTTTCACTTGCCCGAAGAGGAGAGACGACCGATGCACGTTCCGAGCTTTCGAGCAGCCATTCCGGCAATTGCGCTGTTTTTGTTGGCCTGTGGGGCGGAGGATGAGGACGGCGAGGACGACGATCAGCCGGCACCCGCGGCCACGAGCACCGTCCCGGCCCCGTACGTTCCCTACGAACCGCAGATCGACCCGGCCCAGCTGTCGCCAGAGATCACCAATCGCCTCATGCCACTCCCTGACGGGGCGACCTGGACGTACGAGTCGGAGGTCGACGGCGAGCTCGAGCGCATCGAGGTCACGGTGACGGCAGACGAGAGGGAGGTCTGGGGCGGGATCACGCGCGTCGTGCGAGATACGGCCTATGTCGATGACGTGATGGTGGAGGACACTTCCGACTGGTACGGGCAGGATGCGGACGGCAACGTCTGGTACATGGGCGAGGATACCGCCGAGTACGAGGACGACGTGGTGGTCAGCACGGCGGGCTCGTGGGAGGCCGGGGTCGACGGGGCGCTACCTGGGGTCGTCATGCTGCACGCACCGAAGGTCGGCGACCTCTACCGTCAGGAGTTTTATCCGGGCGAGGCTGAGGACTTCGCCGAAGTCGTCGAGGTCAACGTCGACGTGAGTGTGGTAGCCGGAGAGTTTACCGGCTGCGTCAAGACGCACGATCAGTCCGTCCTCGACCCGACGCTGCAGGAGTACAAGTACTATTGCCCGGGAATCGGCTGCGTTCTGGTCGAAGAGGGCGGCGCCCGTGAGGAGCTGGTCGAGTACTCCGGGCTCGAGCCGTAGGCGCAGCGGCAAGCGCTGCCTTTTGCTAGCCTGCGCATCCACGGATGCACGCCTGGATTGTCGGCGCCACCGGACTCGTCGGCAAGAGCCTGCTCGAAGCGCTCTTGGCAGAGCCGCGGGTCGAAAGGGTGACGGCGATCGTGCGGCGGCCTCTCGAACGCGCGGACCCGAAGCTCGACGTCTTGACGGCGGATTTCGACGACCTCGAAGGTGCGCTTTCGGGGAAGGCCGCGAGCGCCGGTTTTTGCTGTCTCGGGACGACGATCAAGAAGGCAGGCAGCCAGGATGCATTCCGGCGCGTCGACCACGCGTTCCCGCTGGCTTCGGACGAGCCTGCAAGGCCGCGGGAGCCCGAAAGCTCCTGGTGGTGACGGCGGTGGGTGCCGACGCCGCATCGAGCGTCTTCTACAACCGGGTGAAGGGGGAGGTGGAGCGCGATCTTGGCGCGCTCGGGCTACCCGAGCTCCATCTGTTCCGCCCCTCGCTGCTGCTCGGCGAGCGCGCCGAACGACGCGCGGGCGAGGCGGTGGCGATGGCGCTCTTCAAGCCGCTCGGCGCGCTGATGGTGGGGCGCCTGGCGCGCTATCGAGCCATCGATGGCGCGGACGTGGCGCGGGCGATGCTGAACGTCGCACTCGACACCGGTCCTCACGGGGCCACGACGGTGCACGAATCAGAAACGATCCCGCGCCTCGCCCGTGGCGAAAGCTAGGCGGCGGATAGGCGGGAGCGGGGCATCCCGACCGGGCTCAATCGAGCGGTCACCCGATTGAGGCTGCTTCTTGCCGCATGCAGCCGCGAGCGCACGGTCCCCACTGGAATGTCGAGGCTCCTGGCGATCGCCTTGGCGGGCAGCTCTTCGAACTCGGTGAGGGCGAAGACCTCGCGGATGGGCGGGGTCATCCGCTTCATGGCGACGTCCAACACCGTTCGCGCCTCTCGGAGCTCCGTGAACGTCTCCGGATCGATCGGGCGCGCCGTGGGCATGTCGAGCGCACCGACGAGCCGAGCGCGCTGTCGGCGTGCTGCGCGCGCGCGCTCGGAAGCGACGCGAGCCGCCGTGCCGTAGAGGAACGACCGCTCGTGCGTCTCGGCGAAGTCGGCTAGACGGCGAGCGGCGACGACGAACACGTCCTGGGCCGCGTCCTCGACGTCCGCCGCGGGGACACCCATGCGCCGCAGGCTTCGAATCACGAACGCGGAGTGTTGGTCCACGACCCGGCGAAAACGCGCGAGGGTCAGCGGATCGTGGGGAAACGGGCGGGGCGGGGGAGAAACAGCAGGACCTTGAAAATCGAACATGGGCTTGAGGTGCCCTAAAGCAAGGACCTTGCCAGCTCGATCCGGTCAGGCGTGGAACGACTCGGCGAGCCCAGGCCCGTCGTCGTGTCCGCGGCGGACAGCGGACGTCCGCTGGGATCCTGGGTGCGGACGTCCGCGTGACAGCCCGAGCTCGTCGCGACCGGTCAGCGCCGGAGCGCCTCGAGGTCCAGCGCATGGCCCTCGATCAGGCGGTACGCCCGCTGCCGCGTGATTCCGAGCAGTGCCGACGCCCGGGCCACGTTGCCCTGGGCGGCACGAAGCGCGACGATGAGCTCGGGCAATTCGACCCGATCCGGACGCTTGGCTTCCGGCCGCGCATCGTCGAGCGGCTGGGTTTTCTGGTCTCGCGATGCACCCGGGCCCTCCGCCTGGTCACCGATCCGGGCGGGCAGGTCCTTGGCCCGTAGCGAAGGCTGGTCTGCGGAAAACACCCGGAGCCGCCTCACGAGAAGGACCAGCTCCCGGACGTTGAGCGGCCAGTCATACACGCACAGACTTTCGATGCAGTCCGGCTCGAGCGCCGGCGCCGCGCCCCCGAGGTCGCCCCAAATCTTGGCGAGCAGCGGCGGCACGTCCTCGCGGCGGTCGCGAAGGGGGGGAAGGCGCAGAGTGAGCCCGTCGAGCCGCGCCAGCAGATCCGCGCGAAACCGACGATCCCGAACCGCGTCGAGCAGTGAGTCCTGGCCGGCGACGAGCACCCTCACGTCCACGGGCACCGGTCGGGCTTCACCGAGCGGCTGTACTTCTCGCTGCTCGAGGACCCGGAGGAGCTTCGCCTGGACGGCCAGCGAAAGATCGCTGATTTCGTCGAGGAGTAGCGTCCCGCCGTGAGCGCTCCTGAAGAACCCGGGCGCGGCGCGATCGGCGCCGGTGAAGGCGCCCCGCCGATAGCCGAACAGCTCCGCTTCGGCCAAACCCTCCGGAAGGGCCGCGCAATTGACGGCCACGAACGCGCCTTCACGGCCGCTCCATTCGTGGACGGCGCGGGCGACGACCTCCTTGCCGGTTCCGGTTTCGCCTTCCAGAACGATGGGGAGATCGCTTCGTGCGGCGCGCTCGAGCGGCGCGACCGCGTCGCGTAGTACACCCCCGCCGAAGAGGCCGCTCGCGATCGTGCCGTACGTGGGATCGCCCCGCGTCAGCACGCCGACCCAGGGGCCGAAACGCAAGACGTCGCCGGGCGCGAGACCAGCGCTGCGGACGCGCTTGCCGTTGACCCGCGTCCCGTTGCGGCTGTCGAGGTCCAGGACCGTAAACCCGCTCTCGCTCCGGGCGATCGACGCATGGCGCCGGGAGACGTCGGTGGCATCGAGCCGAAGCGCGCAGGTCTCGTCGCGGCCCACGAAGCGGGGCTCTTCGTCTTGCCAGTCGAGCCGCGAGATCAAACTTGCCGATTCCGGACCGAACCACGCGATGAAGAGCCGTTCGCTTCCCGGGCGCTCGGACTCGGGCATCCCCTCACTGTCCGTGGTGCTCGCTGGATCGGACCGCATGGCCACTGCGGAGCTTACCCGAGCGAGGCGTAGGCGTGGGCTGCCCGGAGGGCCGCCTGCATGGCCGAGGCTGAAGGCCAGCGGTCCTCGCTCCGGAAGGACAGCGCCCGATCCACGACGGCGCACACGCTCTGGGGGACCGTCTTTTCCAAGGCCCCGAGGGGCCGAGCCGGCAGGGTTGCGGTGTAGATCAGCCGGAGCTGGTCGCTGCGTCCTTCGTGCACGTCATGACCGGAAAGCAGGGAGAAAAGCACCGCCCCCACCGCCCACACGTCGCACCGATGGTCGACGTTCTTGTCGCCACGTGCCTGCTCGGGGGCCATGTATGCGGCGGTGCCCCAGACTTCGCCGGTGCCGGTCATGCTCGCGCCCTCGAGCAGCCGGGCGACACCGAAGTCCAGAACCTTGAGCCCGCCGGTCGACGGCAAGAACAGATTGGCAGGTTTGATGTCGCGGTGCACCACCGACGCGGCGTGCGCGGCGGACAGCACGAGCAGCGTCGCATCGGCGATGGCTAGGCTCTGCTCCACGGCCAACCGCCCTTGTCGATCGGCCGCAAGCGACTCGACGGTGCGACCCGTGAGAAGCTCCATCACGAGGTAGGCGCTCCCGTCCGCGTCGACATCGTCGTCCATGATGCGCACCACGCCCGGGTGCTCGACGCGGTTCGCCAGGTAGCCTTCCCGCAGGAATCGTGCCTTCACGTCCTCACGGCTCGAGTGCTCGCGGTGCAACATTTTTAGCGCCACGCGATGCCCGTTGCGGTGGGTGGCGGCAAAAACCGCGGCGACGCTGCCGACGCCGAGCACGGCATCGATGCGATACTTCTCACTGATGACGCGCCCGACTCGATCGCGCGATCTCAGTTCGAGATCATCGTCCATGGTTCGTTTCCACTGCGTGAGCTGGAGATGAGGGGACTGATCCGGTTGCCGCCTACCCTGGAATGGGTGTAGGGAAAAGTAGCATCACATGTCGGACGAAGAGGAGCTCCTCGTTGCTGCCTCTCGGCGTGTGGGAGCCGTCTTGCACGGCAAGTACCACATCGACGCCGTGCTCGGCGTCGGCGGCATGGCCACCGTCTACGCGGCGACCCACCGCAACCGGAAACGCTTCGCGATCAAGATCCTCCATCCCGAGTACTCGGTGCGGCGCGACGTCCGCGCGCGGTTCGTGAGAGAGGGTTACGTCGCCAATTCGGTGGGCCATCCTGGGGCCGTCGTCGTGATCGACGACGACGTGGACGAAACCGGTTCCGCATTCCTGGTGATGGAGCTCCTCGACGGGGTGACCGTCGACCATCTGCTGACGCCCGAGCGCAAGCCCGTGCCCGTGCGCGAAGCGCTGGCCATCACGCACCAGCTCCTCGATGTCCTGCAGGCCGCGCACGAAAACTCGGTGATTCATCGAGACGTGAAGCCGGCGAACCTGTTCGTTCTGAAGACCGGTGAGGTCAAAGTCGTGGACTTCGGCATTGCACGCTTGAGGGAAGCCGACGCGGGTATCAAGTCCACGCGTACCGGCGCCATGCTCGGGACGCCGGCGTTCATGGCGCCCGAGCAGGCCCTCGCGGTCCCGGGTGAGATCGACGCCCGGACGGACATCTGGGCGGCGGGAGCGACGCTATTCATCATGCTCACGGCACGCTTCGTGCACGAGGGTGAGAACGCCAGGCAAGTCATGATCAGCGCTGCCACCAAGCCGGCCCCGTCTCCCGCGAGCATCGTTCCGGACCTTCCGCCCTCGGTCGTGGAGCTCGTTTCGCGGGCCCTCATGTTCGAAAAGGCCGAGCGCTTTGCGACTGCGGCGGTCATGCGCGACGCCGTTCTGGCTGCCCACCGGGAGCTCTTCGGCGAGCCTGACCGAGACCACCTCCGCGCGCTGGTGGCGCGGACCCATGTTCTGCTCGGCAGCTCACCGACCGAGGCGTCGCCGATGGAGTTCGGCGGCGGCGCGACCCGCGCGACGGACGTCGCGATGAGCGCAGGGCTTGCGACCACGACGGCGCGACCCGTTTCGACCGGTGGCAAAGACGCTCCCGGGCGCAGTCGGGTCGCGTTCGCGCTCCTTGCCGGGGCAGGAGCCGTCGCCGCAGTCGGCCTGGTCGTGAGACCCTGGGCGGAAACTGCTCCACCCGAACCGGCTGCGCGCCCGCCAGCACCCGCGCCGACCGCCCTCCAACCGGCCCCACCGACCTCGACGGCCGCTTCGTTGCCGAGCCCCACGGTCGTCGAAGGGACCACACGCACCGTTGCGGCGGAACCCCAGCAACCCGTGGCCCCAGCCGCTGCGGCGCCGAGTGCCCGTCGCAGGCTGGACACGAAGCCAGCCAGCCGGGTCGATGGTGCCGCTCCGCCGGCGGCGCCCTCCGCCCGGACGGAGACCGGGGCATCCGGCGCGCCTCGGCCGGCCAACCCACTCGAGCTGAAGCTCCAATGATGTCGCGATGCGGTCGCGCCTTCTGGTCGCGGCTCCTGGTCGCGGTGTTGGGGACCGCGCTTTCAATCTGGTTCGCCGAGCTGGATGCCCACGCTTCACCCGAGGTCCGGGAACCGGTGCTCGGCGCCCAACCAGTAGCGCCGCCGAAGCCGCTCGCCGAAAGCCTCACCGGGAAAGCCAAGCAATCCTACGACATCGCCGTGATGCTCCACGGCAGCGGTGATCTCCAGGGCGCATCGTGGCGCTTCCTCAGCGCTCACGACGAGTCGGGTGACGTGCGATTGCTGTGGAACGCGGCGGTCTGCGAGCAAGGGATGCGCCATTACTCGAAGGCGATCGATCTCGTGCGCCGCTACCTCGACTCGCGCTCCCCGCTGATCACCGCCGAGGCGGAGCAGGGCGCTCGCGCGTTTCTCGATGCAGCGCTCCCCCTCACCGCACGGCTCGTCGTCAGCTCCTCCGAACCCGGGGCAAGGTTGTTCGTCGACGACGAGTCGATGGGAACATTTCCCTTCCAGGAGCCGCCGCGCGTCGACTTCGGGACACGCCGGATCGCCGTCGAGAAGTCGGGGTTCGTGAGCTACACCCAGCGACTCACGGTGACGAGCTCGGATGACGTGCACCTGAACGTGAAGCTCGCTCGGCGCGTGCACCAGGGCCGATTGGTCGTCAAAGCCGGTCATCAGGACGCGATTTTCGTCGACCGAAAGTTGGTAGGGATCGGAACGTTCGGCGGCGCACTGCCGAGCGGCAACTACGCGCTGCGCGTCACCGCCGAGGGTGCGCGGCCCTTCGAGCATGCTCTGACCATCGAGGACGACCGAACGCGGGCCATCGACGTGACCCTCCAGCGGGAGAACGTCATGAGTGGCATCCCGACGTGGCTGTGGGTAGCGGGGGGCGTGGTGTTGGCTGCGGGCGCGACCACGGGCGCCTACTTCGCGCTCAGCTCGGGGGAGGAGAGTCCGGACGGCTCGACAGCGGATGCCCAGGTGCACGTGCCACTGCGAGGCCCATGAGTACCGGCCACCTCGCGTCCAAACTTGCGATCGCGATCGCGGCCGTCTGCTGCCTGTCGGCCTGCAGCGAGACGGAACCGGGCGAGCTGATGGTGGTCGTCACCACCGACATGGCGGTTCCGACGGACATCGATTCGCTCCGTTGGAGCGTCACGCTGCCGGGAGCGGCGACGCCGCACGCTTCTGGGACCTTCGGCCTCGAGAGCGCCCATGAGCTTCCGGCGACGCTTTCGATCGTCGATGGGCCGGTGACGAACGACGCGGTCACCGTTCGCATCGAGGGCTACAAGGGCGAAACGCTGCGGGTGGCGCACGAGGCGCGCGTGCAAATACCCGTGGATCGGGTTGCACGGCTCGACATGCCGCTGTCGTGGCTGTGCTCGGAGGCAGTTCTCGGTGAGCCGTGCGCCAAAGGGCTCACGTGCGCGGCCGGAGAATGCGTGGACGCGAGGCGCGCCGAGGCGTCGTTACCGGACTACTTGGCAGCCGAGCCGGTTGCTTGCCGCGAGATGAGCGCCTGCTTCTTCAACAAGGTGCCGATTCATCCCGATTCGTCCAACGGCGCGTGCACGTACCTCGGCACCGACCTCGGCGACGACGCCGACGTGAACCTCGCCATCACCGTCAACACCGCCGAAGTTGGTGCCTACGGCTTCTGCGACCCAAGAATAAAGGATTGTTTCATTCCGCTGCGCCGTGGCACTCCGGAGGGCTGGCAGGTCATCAACTCCGTCGGTCCGGTGATCGAGTTTCCCCCTGCGGTTTGTGACGCGGACGACCCGACGAAAGAGGACAGCGTCTCCGACATTGCGGTCTTCCAGCCGCAGGGAGGGTGCCCGGCTGACCGCGGCGATTTCTCGCTCTGCACTCCCGAGGAACGTTGCCTTGAAGCTAATACCTGTCCTTCGGGCTGGAGCTCGTGGGTGGGCTACGCATGCTCCGGCGCGGCGTCGCCCTACGACCAGGACGAGGCGCCGTTATACTGCCGAGCTCCTGCCGCCGACCCTGAGGATGCGAACGAACCCGTGAACGGGCGCTGGTGCTGCGCAACAGGGGCGGATCCGTCCGAGGATCCATGGGTCATCGACGACATGTTGGGAGGTAGCCAGATCAAGATCACGCCCCCGGTGGGCGGCCAGATCGCAGGTTTCTGGTGGACCACCCTGGGTCCTGGCCGCGGTGACCTGAATCCCGCACCGGACAGGCTCTTCACCTACCGAACCATCGACCCGCCGGTCAAAAGAGAAAGAGAGGGCCTCCCCGACATCACTCGTGCTGCCTGCCTGAAGTCGGAGGGGTTCTTGGGCTACAGCGCCATCATGGGGATCTTCATGGTCACGGAGAACGCGCGGGACTTCACCGACGTGGCGTTCGACGTGAGCGCGAACGCGCACGCGGGCATCAGCTTCTGGGGCTGGGCTGCCGGGCCGATCGAGAAAGCGCCGCCGCTCGACGTGAAGGTCGCCTTCCCGAACGTGGACACGGCGAGCTTCGTGGACTCCGCCTGTAGGAGGGAGGGGATGGCATGCGACGACCACTTCCACGTCCTCCGGCCGCTGTATGGCCACTGGGAGCCGGTTGTCGTGCGCTGGAAGGACCTCCACCAATCGAACGCGGACTGGGACCCTCCGCAGTACCGCCCGAGCGGCGGGTTCGACACGCGCATCTACAACATGCAGTTCGAGGTCCGCGGTCCCGGTGGGACGGAGCCATTCACGATCATGGGTCAGCCGTTCGACATTTGCGTCGCCGACCTGAGGTTCATCGACGAATGACCCGCTCGGCGAGAGACGAGGGAGCCATGGGCAACGACCAATCCAAAGGACGCTTGGCCTGTTCCGGGGCGCTGCTGTTCGCGTTGCTCGGCTGCTCCGGCGAGCCAGCAGCCACCGAGCCGGAGGTCATGAGCGACTACGTGCACGTCGAGAGCGGGCGGGTGGTCGATGCATCCGGCGGAGCGCTATGGCTCCGCGGCGTGCAAATGGGCGGGTGGGAAGGCAGCGGGGACCCTCGCCTGGATCAGCACGACGAGCGTGACTACGAGCGCGTCGCTGCCATGGGCATGAACGTCGTACGGTTGATCCTCGATTTCCCGATGCTCGAGAACGAAGGGGCCCCCTTGGGCGTCAGCGAGTATGCGCTTTCGTGGATCGACGACAACGTCGCCTGGGCAAAGAATCACAACGTCTACCTGGTGCTCAGCATCTGGGGGCATCCCGGGGGTTCGGAGACTTGCGGCCACCCTTTCTGGGACGACACCGCGCTCCAGGACCGCTTCGCCGCCGTGTGGAGCGTGCTCGCAGAGCGCTACGCGCAGGAAAAAGGAATCGCCGGGTACGCCCTCGTCGAGCTGCCGGAGCCGACGCAATCGCTCGAGCAGTGGGAAGCGATAGCCGGCCGGCTCACGTCGGTCGTGCGCGCCGTCGATCCCCATCACATGTTGTTCGTCGGACGCGCGCACTCGATCGGCCAGAGCGGCGACGCCGGCGAGGATGGCGGCGTCGTTTGCGCCTACGATCTCCCCGGCGCGCAAACGTTCCCGAACCTAACCGACGACAACGTGCTCTACGAGTTCGACCGCCAGCAGCCCTGGGACTACGTGGCTCAGCTCACGACACAGTACGATGTCGTGTGGACTGGGGGGCCCTACCCCAATGACATGCACATCGATGTGTCCCTCGCGGGCGGGTGTGAAGGCACGGGGCGTGCGACCTGGCGGCATGCCTCATGGGACGGCAGGCCGTCCGCGGAGTCGCTTTATCTGAAGCCCGATGAAACCAAATGGACCGATAAGAGCTTCTCCTACACGGTCACGGACGAGCGGTTTCGTTTCGCAACACCCACGCTCCAGTCGGACTTCAACAAGGGGACGGTGTACTTCGACGACATCGTGATCAACGAGTACGACCAGGAGGGGAACTTCGTGCGCGAGATCCTCGACTTGGATCTCGAGGAGGACGGGAGCTTGTATCTCTGGGAGGGCGACTCCAGCGGCTGTGAGATCGACGGCGCAGGCGTGAAAGGAGTGGCGAACGAAGGCCACCGCGGCGATGCGTCGGTGACGATCACGGGGACCGACACCTTGGCGAACCTCTCCAACCAGAGCCTCGCGTTCCTGGTGCAGCTCGGGCACACGTACGAGGTCACCGCTTGGATGAAGGGGGAGAACAGCAGCGCGGACGGGCTGTCGATGGTTCGTCTCGATTTTTGGGACTACGAGGGAGATATCGGCGCGTTCGACAAGGCGAGCCTCGAGACGCTGTTCGACGATTTTTCCGCGTGGGGGCGCTCGAAAGGCGTGCCGCTCAACGTGTCCACCTACGGCACCGGCAGGCCGACTTTCGACCAGGATTTGGGTGGGCTCGAGTACGTGAACGACTTCATCGACATCATGCTCGAGCGAGAGCTCCACTTCACCTACTACATGTATCACTCGCCGGATTTCGGTATCTACGGGAACGACTCCGGCCTCCCGGACGAAGACTTCGTCAATCAGCCGCTCGTCGACCTGCTCACGGCCAAGCACCGCTGAGCGCTCGGCGGCGGCGTTCGAGCCGCAAACATCGCCGATCGATCCCGACGGCGCCGGCCATGGTGGGGTGACGCTCTCTAGCAGTCACGGTCGACCGGGGAACGGAGGTCGCTGTGGCTTGCGTGTGGGCGCCGGATCTCGAACGGAGGAAGAAGAATGAATCACAATATTCGATGGGTAGGGTGCGCCGCGGCGATGCTTTCGGCAGGATCATGGGGGTGCGCCGTTGACGCCACGGGCGTAGGCGAGCCGACAGAAGTCGAGTCAGCGGCTGTCAACGACGGGGCGTCGCGGGAAATCACCGCGGGGACCAAGTTCTACGTGCCGCCGCCAAACCCCGAGGCCGTGGCTCAGACGCTCGATCTCTTGCGCGCACGCAAACCGCGCGACGCCGCTCGCATCGCTGCGATGGTGACGACGCCGCAGGCGGTGTGGTTCACCGGCGGCACGCCGCACGAAGTGCGTTCCAAAATGAAGGACACCGTCGCCGCCGCCGCTCGCCAGCGGCGGGTGCCCGTGCTCGTCGCGTACAACGTTCCGTTCCGGGACTGCTCGCAGTACTCGGCCGGCGGCGCCGTCGACACGGCGGCCTATCAGGCGTGGATTGATGCCTTCGCCGCCGGGATCGGCCGCTCCAAGGCGGTCGTCATCCTCGAGCCCGACGGCCTCGGTATCATCCCGTACAACACCACCATCTTCGGGGCCGAAGATTGGTGCAAACCGACCATCGTCGACACCGAGGGCAATACCGTCCCCGCACCGGGCGCGAGCGCCGAGGAGCGCTACGCGCAACTTCGCTACGCCGTGAACGCGATCCTCGAGAAGGCACCGAACGCGTCGGTCTACCTCGACGGCACGCACAGCGCGTGGCTCGGGGTGAGCGAGGCGGCGTTCCGCCTGTACAGGGCCGGGTTCGAGGAGGGCGTCCAGCGCGTGCAGGGCTTCTTCCTGAACGTTTCGAACTACCAGCCGAGCGAAGAGCTCGCGCAGTTCGGCACCTGGGTGTCGATGTGCCTCGCGGCCGGAACGCCCGGCGTGGGCCCGGATTGGATGCGAGACCCCGAGACCAACGCCCCGCACTTCGATTGGTGTCCGGGCCAGTACGATCCTGCGACGAACTACAGCACCGTGAACTACACCCCCGAGTTCGCGGCCGGCATCACCGCCGGTCTCGAGGGACTCCTCGCGGGCGCGGCGCCGCAGGTGAAGTTCGTCGTCGACTCGGGACGCAACGGCAAAGGCGCGTGGCAGCCCGACCCTGGCAGCTCGTATCCAGACCCGCAGACTTGGTGCAACGCGCCCGATCGCGGGCTCGGTCTACGGCCGACCGCGGACACCGGTCACGACCTGCTCGCCGCTCACCTGTGGGTGAAAATCCCGGGCGAGTCGGACGGATCGTGCAATCGCGGCATTGCCGGATCGACCACGGACCCGGAGTGGGGCGGCATCGTCGACCCCGCCGCCGGCAAGTGGTTCCGCGAGCAGGCCCTCGAACTCGCCACGCTGGCGGCGCCGCCGTTGTTCTGAGCTAGCTCAGGAAAGCTTCACGCCGTGGCGCTTGGCGTAAGCAAGGAGACCGATCTTGTCGATCGTGCGGAGATCGCTGGTCGTCACCTTGAGTGCCACGTGGTGGCCGAGCTCCGGGACCCAGAGCCTGCGCTCCTGGACGTTCACATGCTGCCAGCGCATCGTCTTGATGTTGGAGTGGGAGACGTTGCGCGCGTGAAGCTTGCGCTTGCCGGTGATCTCGCTTCTTGCCATTGCGGGGGCGGACCCTAGCTCCCTAGTGCACGGCACGCAAATCGAGGGTCATCCGTGCCACGAAACTGCGTGAATCCCGGCCGTTTTGGCCCCCGGTCGCGAGTTCGCGGTCGAACGCGACCTCCGTGCGGAGGCGCTGGAACCGCGAGAGTACCGTGGCGAGCGGTGAACCGGGGACGGGTGTTTCCGGGAACCTCGGCGCGTAGTCGGTGCCGCGCGCCGGGTCCATCATGCCCTGCTCGGTCAGGCGGTAGAGGGCGCCGTCGGGGGTGAGGGGCACGTAGCCGAGCGTCGCGCGCGCCGCGGCGCGGAACGCGTCGTCGCTCGTTCGCGACTCGGGTGCACCACGGAGGACGGCCTCGGCGCTGGCGCGGCCACTGTCTGAGCCCTCGAGGAGCGCGATCGTCGCGAGCCAACCGAGCGCGGTAGAGAGCGCGCTGCCCTTGTCGGCGCCCAGTTCGACCACGAGCTGCCCGTGGTCGGTCGCTTGCTTGCCGTTGACGCCGCGTGGCGCCTTGCCGTCGAGCTCGGCGTCGATGAGGTCGTTCAACACCGGACGCGACAGCGAGACGATCCACGCTCCAGGCGTGAGCGCGTAGTAGATCGACGCTTCGCGATCGAGCAGGTTCAGCCCGCCGGACGAGGGCGAGATCACCACCTCGACCACGCCGATGCCGCGATGCGCGCCGGCTTCCTGCCAGCGGAACGTGCCCGGAGCCGCTTCGCTTGCGAGCTTTCGGATCACTCCGAGGGTCAGCGCCGCCGCGACCCGGTTCCTCACTCCCACGACCAGATAGGCGGGAAGGCGAAGCAGCGCCTCGAACTCGTCGCGGCGCGTGCCCTCATCGGCGGGTGGCTCGAGCTTTGCGCCGACGAAATGGCGGGCCACGTGCGTCAGCTCCGACCGATTGGCGACCCCGACCACCACCTGGTCGCCGAGCCAGTCGAACTTCACCGTACGACCGATGAGGCTCGAACTCCGGGTGAGCTCTCGCCTGATCGCGGCGTCCTCGCCGAGTGCGAGCGCGTAGCGGAGCCCGTTCACCTCCGCGCCGCCGGTCACGTGCGCGGAACCCACCATGCCGATGAGGCTGCTGTTCTCGCGCATCAGCACGGGCAATGCGCGCAGGGCGAGCTGGTAACGGCCCGGACGCTCGGGTGAGCGCGCGATGCGGAGCGCCACCGGGTCGACATATTCCGCCCACAGAGCGCCGTACTCGGCGGCGAACTGCTCGTACGCGCGCTGTTCGCTGGGCGTGACCTTGTCGACCGGAGGAAGATCGATCAGCGGTTCGAGGTGCGTCACCGTCCCGAACCGCGAGCGAGCGGCCTGCCCCGGCTGCCAGGCGATCGGCGAGCGCTCGAAATGGGTGAGGTCCTCTTGCAAGAGCACACCCGACGAGATCAGGTCTTTCGTGGTGGTTGCGCTCTTGCCCGTCAAGAAGCCGTGCAGCAAAGAAGCGGCCCCGGGGATCGAAAGCTCACCGAGCGCGACCTCGCGCCGAGCGGCCGCGATCTTCTGGGCGGGGCTGACGGCCGAGAGCACGAAGCGATCGCTCAGGAAGCCGAACGATTCGTCGGGAGTGCCCTGGTCCCGCGCGAGGAGGAACGCGAGATCGGGCTCGTCGGAGAGGCGCGGCGACTTTCCGAGTGCGGCGTCGATCACGCGGCGGATCGCGCGCGGACTGTTCGAGACGAGTTCGAGCCCGGCGACCTGAGCGCGCTCCTGCCGAACGCGGCCGTCGGGCGAGCGCGCCGAGCGGATGCTCACACCCTGGTGCTCGCTCGTCGCCTGGGTGACGCCGCCGTGGGCGGCTGCGTGCGTCGACAGGGCCCTGGCGAGCGAGGCCTCGAAGAGCGCGGGCACCTTCACCTTGAAGAGCACCGTCACGTCCGTCCCGGCGTGCACGTAAGGATCGCTGCCGACCAGGGCCACGCTCTCGATCGCACTCGGACCGAGGACGCGCGCGAGCTCCGTGCGTTCGATGCCGAGCTCGGTGAGGTAGCGGGCGCTCGTGCCGCGGTCGCTCGGCTGCCCGTCGAGCACGTTCGCCACCGGCTGCCCCCAGTCGTCCACCAGGTCGAGGACGTCGAGGAATGCGGCGAACGTTCGCGAGCGGAAGTACCAAAAATCGGCCGGTGCCGCCTGTGCGAGTGGTTCGGCGGGGGCCGAACGGTTGAGTGCGGCGAGCATCGCCTTGTAGTCGGCACGGGGCAGGTTGGGCGCCGTCACTTTGGCGAGCGGCACGGTGCGCTGCTGGGACCTCAGCGTGGTGCGCAGGCGGCGGTCGGCCATCAGCGCGCGCTGCACCGCGGTGCGTCCGCTCGTGAAGTTCATCAGCTCCGCGAAATCGCGCTCGGCAAACTCGGGGGGCTGCCTTTCGAGCGCAGCGCCTGCGCGGCCGGTGGATCGCTTTTCGCGCCCAGCGAGCTCGTGCAGCCTGAGGCCGGCGAAGATCGAGAAGGGATCGCTGTAGGAGCCGTCCGACACCAGCACCCGCGAGAGCGCGGCGAACATCTCGCTCTCCAGCGCCGGAGGTCCGGCCTTCGGCAGCGCGCCGGTCTGGCGCAGGCGGATCTCGCGCCCGGGCACGCCGAGGCCAGCGGCAACGAACAGCGAGCCCGTGATCGGCTCGCTCGACTGCGCGACGGGCCTTCGCACCCACAGCATCCGCGGATCCGAGCTGTCGACGAAGGCGAACGTCGCGTTCTTGACGCTGGCGACGGGGGCCGAGTTGACGGCGGCAGGGGAGCCGAGATCGACCTTCAGCGCTTCGAAATCGCGGCCCGTCGCGCGGGCCACGACCGTCACGTCACGGTCGATCGCCGCGTCCGGAGTCAGCACCCCGGTTCGAAGCGTGGCGAGCGGTGGCTCGGCGGGTGGCGCGACGAGGACGGCAGGTTTCGCGCTCGCCGCCCTCGGTGGCGCCTTGACCGGCTCGGTCGCCTTTGGAGCGCACGCGGCGAGCGCGACCCCGAGGCACAACGCGGCGCGAAGAGTTCGCCGCATCGCCCCTCTAGCGGCCGCCGAACTCGCGCGGCTCGATGCTCATCAGGTGCGAGTAGAGCGCCTGCATCTCGATCGCATCGAACCGGCCGAACGCTTCGACCGGCATCATCGCGTCGAGCTTGCGTCCGTCGCGGCGCTTCCCTTCTTGCAACACCTTGGTGAATTCCTCGAGCGTGAAACCTTTGAGGCCCGTGGCGTGAGGCGTGAGGTTCAGCGGTATCGCCATCTCGGGCGGAGCGCCCGGGATCGGTCCGCCGCTCAGGTTGGCGCCGTGGCATCCGGTGCAGAGCTTGGCGATGTGGCGTCCGTAGGCCGGTGTCGGCGAGGGCGGGGGCGCTTTGTCGATCTTTGCGTGGTCGATGCGGCGCGCGATGTCGATCGGGATCATGTCCATCCGATCGAGGATTTTCCCGAGCGTTTTGATGGTGAGGAGCCCATTCTGACGGGTCACCGGCGGCAGCGTCCGAACGTAGGAAATCACCGCCAGCAGATCCGCATCCGAGATGAAGTTGAACTCGTGTGCGGACATGAAGATGACCCCGCGGCCATCCTTCTTCACGCCGTGGATGATGAGCCGCGCGAGCTCGCCGTCGCTGTAGGCGGCACCCAGGCCGCCGGTCGTGATGTTCGGAGCGGACAGCGTGCCGATCGGCCCGATGTCGGTCGTCTTGCCGCCGCCGAGGTCCTTGCCGTGGCAGTCGCTTGCCGCGCAGGGGACCATCGAATGCGCAAGATGATCGCCGCGAGCAATGACAGCGGGATCGGTCGATCGCTCGAGCTTGGGAACCGGCACGTCGTAGACCTTCGCGAGACTCGCGTCGAAGGCCGACGTGTGCACGTAGACGAAGATGCCCAGTCCGAGACCGAGCAGTACCAGTAGCCCCCCGAGTCCAATCAGCGCCTTCTTGAGTAGCGCCTTCTTATCCAAGGCCATGGCGGGGGACCCTACACCAAAATGACCTGCCCGAGTTCGCGAACGAGCGCCCGGCAGAAGGCGCGAACCTTGTCGAAGTCGCCCGGCTTTCGTTCCAGGGTTTTCTCATCCATGTACAGGCGGCGCGCGAGCTCGATCTGAATCGAATGAAAGCCGGCGGCCGGGCGACCGTAGTGCAGGGTCGTGAAACCGCCCTTGTACGGCTCGTCGTGAAGCAGTCTCAAACTGGCACTTCGCGCCAGTGCCTCGACGCGCTCGATCACGCGGGGTGAGGTCGTGGTCTTGCCGCGCGTTCCCGGCACGATGTCGGCACGCTCGACGCCGGCGTCATCGTGGCCATCGCGGCCGCGGCTCGGCATCGAATGGGCGCAAAGCAGGATGGCAAACCCGTGCTCCGCGCGCCGTGCTTCGAGCAGCTTCGCGACGGCGTCGTGATACGGCCGGTGGTACACGGCGACCCGGCGCTCGTACTCCGCGCGGGGCACCGCACCGAAGAGTGCGGGGCGTCCCTCGGTCGTGGTGCGCCAGACGAATCCATGCGGCGACGACCGCGCCGCGCCGCCCTCGACGGCGAGCGGATCCACGTCGTCGGCGGCGCGGTTCAGATCACAAACGTACCGGCTGATGTTGGAAACGATGAGCGCTGCGCCTTCGTCGGGCGCATCGGCGTAGAGTTCGTCCACGTACAGATCCGCGTCCGAACCGAGCGAACGCCCTTGCGCGGCGAGCGTCGCGAGCGCGAGCGGGTCGAGCCCGAGCCCGGCGTGGGGCACCTCGACGACGACCGGGGTGGACGCGCCACGGGGGGGAGTGATCGAGAACGACAGAACGAACGCTGTTACCACGGCCGAACGGGTCTGGGCAGGGCGGCACGCCGCTTGCTCGTTTGAGCGCCATGGGACTAAACAGTGGAGGAATGTGGGTGCGAAGTGCTGCGAAGTCCGGGTGGCTGCGCAGGGCGCGTCGCACAGCGCAAGCGGGTGCCATCGCCGGGGTGGTCCTCGTCGCCGGCTGCGGGTCGGCGGACGAGCCGGAGCAAGAGGAGCCGGATCCGACGCTCAAGCAATACGACACGTTCATCGATCTCTACACACACATGGTCTGCGACCTCGTTGCGCGGTGCTGCAACGAGTTGAGCCAGGCGATCTACACCTTCGGCGGCGAACAGACCTGCGAGGTCACCGTGGGCGGCTACGCCGCGCTCTCCGGCCTGAGCGCGCTCGCCTCGGTCGGCGCGGGCGACGCCGTTTATCACGAGGACAGGCAACGAGCGTGCAAGGCGGAGCTCGAGTCGATGACGTGCGAGGAGATCGAGAACACCGTTTCACCGCCGGCTTGCGAAGCCGAATGGTTCGAGGGTCTGGCTCCCATCGGTTCTGAGTGCCACCACGACGTCGAGTGCGCCAACGCGTATTGCGAGCTTCCTCCCGCCCAGCGGGTCGCGAGGAAGGACTTCATTCACCTGTTCCTCGGCCCCTGGCCGGAGGCTCCCGGCGGAACTTGCGTCGTGCTCCTCGGCAACGGTGCCGACTGCGTGTCCGACGCCCATTGCCTGAGCGGTCACTGCGAAGACGACGTGTGCGTCGAGACTCCGACCGTGGCCGACGCGTTCTGCCCGCTCTGAATCGGGCGGCGGCGGTTCAGACGCCGGCGTCCGCCACCGGGGTCGGCTCGGTCGCCAGGCGAGCCCGGCGCAACCGCGCGCCGAAGACCAGGAGCGCGACCAAAGCGAGGATGCCCGCGTAGATGGCCCAGACCCACGGCCCCTTGCTGAGCCCGCCCCACGAGGCGAGCTCACGCGCGTTCGTGAGCAGGAGCAGCGCGGCCACCGCCACGCCCATCGGGCGCGGCGGAATGAAGCGAATGAGCCAGGCGGCGACCGGCGCCGCGATGATCCCGCCGACCAGCATCGCGATGATGACCGACGGATTGAGCCCGCCCTTTCCCATCGACCCGATCAGCGAAAAGACCGACGCCGACGCCACCGCCACTTCGGCTGTGTTCACCGAGCCGATGGCGAAGCGCGGCTTCAGGCCGCGGTGCAAGAGGAACGGCGTCACGACCGGACCCCAGGCGCCAATCATGCCGTTGGTCACGCCGCCGATCAGGGCGGAGAGTTTCACGCCGCGCTGATCGAACGCAGGCATCACGTCCGGATCGCCGGACTCCGGTCCCTCGACCTTGGTGGAGGCGCGCGCAAAGCGAAAGAGGATGCGCACGCCAATCACCGTGAGGAGCACGGCCAGGATCGGACGCAGCGTCTTCCCGTCCACGTTCGAGAGGATCGTCACGCCGAGAATGGCGCCGAGCATGCCCGGAAGTGCGAGGTTCAACACGAGGCGCCTGTCGATGTTCTTGAAGCGCCAATGAGAGATCGCTGCGACGACGCCGGTCGCGACCTTCGCGATATTGACCGAGGCCGAGACGGCAGCCGGGGCGAGGCCGGCACCGAGCAGGATGCTCGAGCTCGTCGGCCCGAAACCCATGCCGAGTGCGCCGTCGACCAGTGACGCTGCAAAACCCGCCGCCGCAAACAGGAGTAGGTCGCGCATTCCTAAGTAAATCTATCAATATGGTAGGAATGTCAAACGTGAATGAAAAACATTAGTCATTTCCATTGCTTAAAAGCATGATAAACCCACTGAGACGGTGTGGTGATCGACGCCCGTGGGAATTGGGGGCGCGGAAAGCTAGGCGCGCGGGTGGGCGCGCCGATGGGCTTCGCGGACGTGGTCGCGGCCGACGTGCGTGTAGATCTCGGTCGTCACGATGCTCGCGTGACCGAGCATCGTCTGCACGCTCCTGAGATCGGCACCACCACTCAGGAGGTGCGTCGCGAACGAGTGACGAAGCTGGTGCGGGTGGGCGCCGCCGCGGACTCCCGCGCCGCGGGCGTAGCGGCCGATGATCTGCCAGAAGGCCTGGCGAGTGAGGGCGCCTCCGCGCGGTGAGCGGAACACGAAGTTCTTGCTCGTGGTCTTCTTGGTGCGTCGAGCACTCGCCCCTCGCTTTTCGGCCCGTGCGCGATCGTCTTCGTCGCGCGCCGCAAGATACGCCTCGAGGTGATCGAGTGCGACGTCGCCGAGCGGAACGAGCCGTCGCTTTTGCCCCTTGCCGAGCGCCGCCACGACGCCACGCTCGAGATCGAGATCACCCATTTCGAGATGGACGAGCTCGCTCACGCGCAGGCCGGCCGCGTACGCCACGGTCAGCATCGCGCGATCGCGAAGGCCGCGCAGGGTCGAAACGTCCGGCATCTCGAACAGGCGCACGAGGTCTGCTTCGGCCAGGGCTCGCGGCAGACGGCGGCCGAGGCGGGGGCGCGCGGTCCGTGACGTGGGGTCCTGGCTCAGCAGTCCCTCGCGGACCAGGAACTTGGCGAGCCCGCGCAGCGCGGACAGGTGGCGCGCCGCCGACCGCGCCCCGAGCCCTTCCTTCGACAGAGCCGTCAGCCAGGCGGTCACCAGGCCGAGATCGAGTGGGTCGGAGGTCGTTCCGGCGCCGCCCTTCGCCGAACGTTCGCCCGCGAAGTGCGCGAGCTTGGCGAGGTCGGCGCCGTAGGCGGCGAGCGTGTTCGGCGAGAGTGCGCGCTCGACGCGGAGGTGGTCGAGGTAGGCGTCGATCAGGCGGTCGAGCGACACGCCGGGGATTCTACGACCGGGCCGCCTGGCCGGCACATTTCTGGTAAGAGAGGCCGCCATGGCCGCGAGCCCCTTCGAAAAGCTCCCCGCCGATCCGAACCTGCCCGAGATGGAGCGAGGCGTGCTCGCGCTCTGGGAGCGCATCGACGCCTTCCACGAGTCGAACCGCCGCCGCGACGGTGGGCCCGAGTTCGTCTTCTACGACGGGCCGCCTTTTGCCACCGGCACGCCGCACTACGGGCACCTGCTCACCTGCACCATCAAGGACATCATCCCGCGGTACTGGTGCATGCGCGGCTTCCACGTGGAGCGGCGCTTCGGCTGGGACTGCCACGGCCTGCCGATCGAGAACCTGGCGCAGGACGCGCTGGGGCTCAACGGTGCGCCGGACATCCGCGCCCGCGGGGTCGGCGAGTTCAACGAGCAGTGCCGCTCGATGGTGCTGCGATACGTGGGCGAGTGGCGCTCGGTCGTGACGCGGATGGGGCGCTGGATCGACTTCGACGACGACTACAAGACGATGGACCTCGCCTTCATGGAGTCCGTCTGGTGGGTCTTCAAAGAGCTCTGGAAGGCCGGGCGCATCTACCGCGCGCACCGCATCGTCCCGTACAGCTACAAGCTCAGCACGCCGCTCTCGAACCTCGAGGCGAGCGCGAACTACCAGGACGTGCAGGATCCGGCGCTCACCGTACGGTTCCGCCTGCTCGATGCGGCGGCGCGATTCGGTGACGGGCCCGACGCCTTCATCCTGGCCTGGACGACCACCCCGTGGACGCTGCCGGGGAACCTCGCGCTCTGTGTGGGGCCCGAGATCGAGTACCGGCTGATCGAGGATAAACAAGCGGGCGCGCGCTACGTCATCGCCGCCGATCGGCTGTCCGCGCTCTACAAGTCCGAGGCCGAGTACAGCGTCCTCCGTTCGATGACAGGGAAGGACCTGGTCGGTCTGCGGTACGAACCGCTCTTTTCGTACTTCAGCGCCCAACCGAACGCGTTTCGCGTGCTCGCCGATGCTTTTGTCAGCACCGAGGACGGCACCGGCATCGTGCACTTGGCTCCCGCGTACGGCGAGGACGACTACCGCGTCTGCCGCCGTGAGGGCATCGAACTCGTGGATCCGCTCGATCCCGAATGCCGCTTCACGAGCGCGGTGCCCGAGCACGAGGGCGTCCTCTGCAAGGATGCCGACAAGGCGCTCATCCGGCGGCTCAAGGACGAAGGAAAGCTCGTCAAACAAGACACCATCGTCCACAGCTATCCGTTCGACGAGCGCACCGATACGCCGCTCGTCTACCGGGCGATTGAGGCCTGGTACGTCAAAGTCGAGGACCTTCGCGATCGCATGGCGGAGCACAACCAGACGATCCGCTGGGTGCCCGAGGCGATCGGCAAGAACCGCTTCGGCAATTGGCTGCGGGACGCACGCGACTGGAACGTGAGCCGTAACCGCTTCTGGGGGTCGTGCATCCCGGTGTGGATCGCGGAGGACGGCTCGGATTCGATCTGCGTCGGCTCGGTCCGGGAGCTCGAGGAGCTCGCCGGCGTGAAGGTGACCGATCTGCACAAGCACTACCTCGACGCGATCGAGATCGTGAAGGACGGCAAGCGCTACCGGCGGACGCCGGAGGTGCTCGACTGCTGGTTCGAGTCGGGCGCCATGCCGTACGGGCAGAAGCACTACCCGTTCGAGAACAAGGCGCGCTTCGATGCCACGTTCCCGGCGCGCTTCATTGCCGAAGGGCTCGACCAGACGCGCGCGTGGTTTTACTACCTGCTGCTTCTTTCGACCGCGCTCTTCGACAAGCCGGCGTACCAGAACGTGGTCGTCAACGGTTTGGTGCTTGCCGAGGACGGCAAGAAGATGTCGAAGTCGAGGAAGAATTACCCGGATCCGGGGAAGATCCTCGACGAAATCGGCGCTGATGCGCTCCGCGCGTACCTCATCGATTCGCCGGTCGTGCGGGCAGAGCCGCTGCGCTTCAGCGAGCGAGGTCTGCGCGAGATCGTGCGGACGGTGGTGCTGCCGTACTGGAACGCGCTGTCGTTCTTCATCACGTACGCCAGCGTCGACGGTTGGGACCCGCGGCGGGACCGCGCGCGCCCGGTGGCGGAGCGTTCGGAGCTCGACCGCTTCGTGCTTTCCGAACTCGAGAGCCTGGTGCGCGACGTGAACGAGGAGATGGAGGGGTATCGCCTCTACACCGTCGTGCCGCGCGTGCTCGCGTTCGTCGACACGCTGACGAACTGGTACGTTCGTCTCTCGCGGCGGCGGTTCTGGAAGAGCCAGGACGACGTGGACAAGGCCGACGCGTATTCCACGCTGTACGAGGTGCTGACCACGTTCGCGCGGGTGATGGCGCCGTTCATGCCGTTCTTGAGCGAGTTCGTGTACCAGCGCACGGTGCGCGCGGCCGACCCCCAGGCGCCCGAATCCGTGCATTTTTGCGACTACCCGACGGTGCGAGCGGAGCGCATCGACCCTGCGCTCGAGGCGAGGATGGCGCTCTCGCGCCGGATCGTGTCGCTCGGCCGGCGCCTGCGTGAGGAGCAGAAGCTCAAGGTTCGACAGCCGCTCGCTCGGCTGACGGTCGTCAGCAGGAACGCCGCGCTGACCAAGACGGCGCTCGAGGCCGCTGCGTTGTTTCGTGACGAGCTCAACGTGAAGGAAGTCGCGACGTCGGCGGACGAGGCGGCGTTCTGCTCGCTTTCGGTGAAACCGAACTTCCAGAGTCTCAAGGCGCGTGCTGGGAGCAAGCTCAAGGAAATCGGTCAGGGCCTTTCGGCGTTCGGTTTCGCCGAGGTCTCGCGGCTCGAGGCAGGTGAAACGATTTCGCTCGCGGGCGAGGCGATCGCGCTCGACGACGTGCTCTTGGTGCGAAAGCCGGCCGCGGGACAGGCCGTGGCGAGCGACGCGGACGTGACGATCGTGCTCGATACGGCCCTCACGCCCGAGCTCCAGCGCGAAGGGCTGGCGCGGGAGCTCGTCAGCGTGCTGCAGCAAGCGCGAAAGTCGCAGGGTCTCGAGGTGAGCGATCGCGTGAAGGTTGCGTGGGACAGCGACGACGGCGAGGTCGCGGCGGCGCTCGGCGCGCACGCACCCGTGATCGCCGACGAGGTGCTTGCCGTCGTACTCGAGCGCGATCCGGCCGCCTCCGAAACGGCATCGCTCAACGGCCGGCCGATCCGTTTCCGTCTCGAGAAGCGCTGAAGGGCGCTGCGGCCTCTTGACTCGGTCGACCGGGTCGGAAAGGATATCTCGTGGCGCGGAAGCTTCAGACCGAGCCGTCTCGTCCGAGAAAACGCGACGTGAGCGAGCTCATCGACGACTGGCGCTGAGATGACGGTGCGACGCTCCCTTCCGCTCGTTTCGCTGCTGTCCGCGGCGATGCTGTCACTCTCGGTCGACGCCCGCGCGGAGACGGACAGCGCGGGTGCGGAGGTCCTCTTTCGCGAGGGCAACCGCTTGATGGACGAAGCCCGCTACGCCGAGGCGTGCCCGAAGCTCGCCGCGAGCTATCGGCTCGACCCGGCGACGGGCGCTTTGCTCGCGACCGCGCTCTGCTACGAGCGCGCGGGGCGGCTCGCGAGCGCTTGGGCCGCCTACACCGAAGCTGCCGCGCGTTCGAAGCAGGAGGGCCGTGCCGACCGAGAGGAGAGCGCGCGCGCCAAAGCGCTCGAGCTCGAGCCGCGGCTCGCGAAGCTGATGGTGGAGTTCGAACCGGGAGCGGCCGTGGCAGGTCTGGTCGTGACGCGGGACGGTGCGGCACTCGGTGAACGGGTGCTCGGCACCGCGCTGCCCGTTGACCCGGGCACTCACGTGATTGAGGCCGGGGCGCCCGGCAAGCGAACGTTCAGCGCGCGAGTCGAGAGCACCGAGGGCAAGACCGCGCGGGTCGCCGTACCCGTGCTCGCAGGCGAAGGGCCGGCGCCGGCGGCGGCGCCACCACCGCCGGTGGAGTCAGCGCGTGACGAGGCCGCTTCCGGGTCGTTCTTCACGCCGCTTCGGACGACGGGCGTCGTGGTCGCCGGCGTCGGCTTCGTGGGTTTGGCGATCGGTGGTGTACTCGGCGCGAAGGCGTCGTCTCTGAACGCAGACTCGGAGCAAAACTGCGACGGGAACGTCTGTAACCTCGTGGGCTACGATCAGCGCACGGAGGCCCAGGAGGCGGGCACCCTGTCGAAGGTATTCGTCGCCGCCGGGGTCGGACTCGCCGCCGGTGGCATCACACTCTTGATCCTCGGTGCGCCGGAGGATCCGGAGGGCACGGCGTCGATCACGCCGATTCCCGGCGGTGCGCTGTCGCGGATTCGAGTGCGGTTCTAGAACCAGCGCACCCGAACGGCGCTAGCATTGGCGACCATGCCGCCAGCGGAGCGCCTCGTCCTGCATGCGGACATGGACGCTTTCTACGCGTCGATCGAACAGCGGGATCATCCGGAGCTCCGCGGCAAGCCGGTGATCGTCGGCGCCACGTCGGGCCGCGGCGTGGTCGCAGCGGCCTCTTACGAAGCGCGAGTGTTCGGTGTGCGCTCGGCCATGCCGGGGTTTCGCGCGCGCGAGCTGTGCCCCGACGGAGTGTTCCTGCCGTCCAACATGGCGCTCTACGCCGCCGTCTCCGCGCAGATCCACGAGATTTTCCTGCGTTTCACGCCGGCGGTCGAACCGATCGCGCTCGACGAAGCATTCCTCGATATCTCCGGTTCGCTCGGGCTCTACGGGGACCCTCACCGGCTGGCCCGTGCTCTCAAGGAGCAGGTGCGAGACGAGACCGAGCTCAGCGTGTCGGTGGGCATTGCGCCGAACAAGCTCGTCGCGAAGATCGCCTGCACGCTCGGCAAGCCGGACGGACTCCGCATCGTGGCGCCCGCGGAGGTCCGCGCGTTGCTCGACCCGCTCCCGATCCGCCGACTCTGGGGTGTCGGTCCGGTGCTCGGGGCGCGGCTCGAGGCGCTCGGCATCCGAACGTTTCTCGACCTCTCGAGCCACGACCCCGGTCTGCTTCGCAACGAACTCGGCGATCGCGCCGGTGAGCTCCAGGCCCTTGCTCGCGGCGAGGACGATCGCGTCGTCGAACCGGACCGCATCGCGAAGTCCTACGGCGAGGAGAACACCTTCGAAAAAGACGTGAGCGTGCGCGACGAGGTCACGGCGGCGCTGACCTCCCACGCCGAAGCCGTCGCGCGGCGGATCCGGCACGACGGCTACGTGGCGCGCACCGTCACGGTGAAAGCGAAGCTTGGTCGCGCGCGGGGCCGGCGCGAGGCGAGGGGGACCAGTGGCGGCACCGAGCCGAGCTACCCGCTGGTCACGCGGTCCAAAACGCTCGAAACCGCCACCGACGACGGCGCCGTCATCCGGGCGGTCGCCGTTGCGCTGTGGGACGGATCGGGCGTCACCGAGCCGGTGAGGTTGCTCGGTGTGTCGCTGTCGAACCTCGAGCGTCGCGCATCGGTGCAGCTCGACCTCTTCCGTGAAAAGAAGAGCGCGCTCGGGCAAACGCTCGACGCCATCACCGAACGCTTCGGCGACGGAGCCATCTCGCGTGCGGTGGAGCGGCCGAGCAAGATCACGCACGGGCGCACGAAGAAGCGCGGCGAATGAAAATCCGCTACGATACGGCTTCTCCGCTCCGCGAGGCGATGCCGTGCCCTCCCGCCGCACCGTGCTCTCCGCCGCGCTCTCCAGCGCTGTTGGCGTTGCGACGTTCGGTGTGGCGTTCGAGTCGATCGCCAAACCCCCGATGACGACACGAGCCATTCCGAAGAGCGGTGAGAAGATCCCCTGCGTCGGGCTCGGCACGTGGCAGACGTTCGACGTCGGTGACAGCCCCGGTGAGCGCGCTGCGGTGGTCGAGGTCCTTCGCGGCTTCTTCGGCGCTGGGGGCCGCGTGATCGATTCGTCACCGATGTACGGGCGAGCGGAAGAGGTGACGGGTGACGGCGTCGCCGCTTTGGGCGGGGCGCCTGCACCGTTCCTTGCGACCAAAGTCTGGACCAGCGGACGCGAGCGCGGCATCTCCGAAATGGACCGTTCGCTTCGCCGCCTGCGCACGAAGAAGCTGGATCTGATGCAGGTGCACAACCTGCTCGACTGGAAGACGCACCTGCCGGTGCTCCGCGAGTGGAAGGCCGCGGGGAAGATCCGCTACCTCGGCGTCACCCACTACGCGCATTCGGCGTTCGACGAACTCGAACGCGTGATGAAGAGCGAAAAGCTCGACTTCGTGCAGCTCCCTTACAATCTCGCGGACCGCGAGGCCGAGCGCCGCTTGTTGCCGGTTGCCGCCGATACAGGCACGGCGGTGCTCGTCATGCGGCCGTTTCAGGAAGGCGAACTCTTCCAACGGTTTCGGGGCGTCGCGTTGCCCCCGTGGGCAGCGGAGTGCGACGCCACCAGCTGGGCGCAGATGTTCCTGAAATTCATCCTCGGCCACCCCGCCGTCACCTGCCCGCTTCCGGCCACCTCGAAACCGAAGCATCTGCTCGACAACGTGCAGGCTGGTGTGGGCCGGCTGCCGGACGCGGCGCTCAGGGCCAAGATGGTGCAGCTGCTATGATGCATGCGGGAGCAAAGGTGGCGACGACCCGATTCCGCTTGGCGTCAGCGTTCCTTTCCCTGCTCGCCATGGCGAGCGCTTGCGGCGACTCGGGGCACGCCGCTGACGATGCGGACGGTTCGAACGAAGGTGGCGCTGGGGGGGACGGAGCGGGCGGCACGGGCGCTGAGAGCGCGAGCGGAGGTGCCGGAGGCGTAGGTGCGGAAGGCGGAGGCGCCGGGGCCGGACGTGGAGGGAGCGCCGCTGCGACCTCTGGAACCGGCGGATCGGACGCCGACGGTGGCGAGCCGACGGGCGGGAGCGGCGCAAACGGGGGGAGCGCCGGGAGCAGCGGCAGCGCCGGGAGCGGCGGAAACGGTGGTAGCGCCGGCTCCAGCATCACCTTCGATGACACCTATCGGGGCGGGTTCTGCGCGGAGCGCTGGTGCTGGTCGACGCACCTGCCGCAAGGCAACACCATCCAGGAGCTCTTCAGCAGCGAAGCGATCGGTGTCTGGGCGAGCACGGATGGTTCGAGCCTGCTTCGTTGGAACGGCAGCGAATGGGAACAGCTCGCCCTCCCGGGTCGGGGCTACCCCGAGGTGTGGGGCACGTCCGAGGACGATCTCTACGTCGGGATCGGGCAAGACTTCTACCATCTCCAGAACGGCACGGTGACGCGCATCGAGCTCGACGGCATCGATTGGACGATCACCCAAGTTTCAGGCACCGCGCCCGACGACGTTTGGGTCGCGACCCAGGGCGCCTTTCACTTCGACGGCACTGATTTTTCGCGCGTCCCGATGCTCCCCTCGAGCGGAGCGTTCGAGGACTTGCTCGCCGTCGCCCGCGATCGCGTGTGGTTCGTCGGACCGACGACGAGTGGCCACGGGCTCGGCTTCTGGGACGGCGTCGACTACTCGGTGATTGCACCGGGAATCACGACTCCGCTGCTCTACCTGGACGGTGACGTTTGGTACGGTACCGGCGCCGGCATCATGCGCGGCAACGAGCTCGATGGTTTCGTCGAGGTGCCTGCCGTCACCGGCGGTGGCGCGCTCTTCGGCACCGCGCGGGACGACGTCTACGACATCGAAAGCGGCACGCTCTTCCACTTCGATGGCAACGACTGGACCAGCCTGGCCTCGGGCACGGATACCGACGGCGCCATTCAGTACGACGGCACGTCGTATCGCCGGGGTGAAGCGTTCACGGGCGGACGCTGGGGGCGCTTGTTTCGCGTGACCGACGGCGTCGTCGAGCCGACGACCCAGACGATTCCCGATCTCGTGCGACAGAACATCACGAGCGTGTGGAGCGACGGGAGTCGCGTCTACGCCGTCGGCCCGGGGTTGCTCGAGCTCGATGCGTCCGGCGCGACGGACGTGTGGGAAGCGCTCCCTGGACCGGCCGCCGATTTCTACCCCCAGGCGATCTGGGGGAGCGCGCCGGACGACATCTGGCTCGTCGGAAGCGGTGAGCGCATCTATCACTTCGACGGGAACGAGGTGATCGAGATCCCGAACGACGATCCGGCAGGCACGAGCTTGAGCGATATCCATGGCTCCGGCCCCGGCGACGTCTGGGCCGTCGGTACGGGCGGCAAGGCCAAGCACTACGACGGCATGGCATGGGTGGCGGTCACGACGGCGAGCGTCTCCGACATCGACGACGTGTGGGTCGCCCCGGACGGGAACGCCTGGGCCGTCGGCGAGAACGGTATCGTCATGCGCTACACGCCGGGCGAAGGCTGGCAGGACGAGCTCGACGTGACGGTTTCGACCGTGCAGTGGACGGCGGTCACCGGCAGCTCGAGCACCGACGTGTGGATTGCAGGCTATCACAACGAGATGGCGCACTGGGACGGAGCCGAGTGGTCGTTCGAGGAGGGCAGTGGCTACGCGAGCGGCCACGTGCGAAAGCTTTGGGCCCTCGCTCCCGACGACATCTGGGGGGCTTCGGATTTCGGGGCGTTCATCCACTACGACGGCGCGACGTGGCGCCTGTTGGAAACGCGCACCCGCCCGTCGTTCACGGGGCTCTGGGTCGGTGCCAACGGCGAGGGCTGGGCGGTCGGCGAATACGGCGCGATCGTGCACCGGCGCGCGGACTGATTCAGCGCAGCGTCTGCGCGAAAACGCGGTCGGTTTCGCCGGGCTTCTTCACGACGTAGGCGATCAGGGCTTCCCCGGTCGGGCTCATGGCGGCGCTCAAGTGGGTGGCCGCGGTCGCGGTCGGGTCGTCGTGGAGCACGAGGTAGGTGAGGTTGTCCCAGCCCGTCCCGGCGATGTAGCGATTCGCGCGGACCAGGCCGAACGAGGTGTCGTCGCGGCCCCAGGCGATGATCGCGTTGCCGGTCGCGTCCATCGCGACGGAGGGCGATACCGTCACGTACGAAGAATCGAGATTTCGCGGTTCGGCCCAGGAGCGATTCTCGCGAACGGTGACCGCCATCTTCGGCAGCGTGCTGTTGGAGCGCTGCCAGGCGAGGATGACGTCTCCGTCGTCGCTCACGGCAAGTAGCGGTTTCGAACGCGCGTCCACGCCCGTTTCGGTGAAGAAGCCGCGCGTGGTTTCCCAGGTACCGTCCGGATTGCGTTCGTCGTAGAGGATCTCGGCGTACGGGTCGTTCTCGATCGGAAAGGTGTAGGCGACGTGCACGGCGCCTAACGCGTCGGCCGCGACGCTCACCATCGCTTCGTTCGCGGCTGTGGCCTCGTTGAATCCGTTGACGTTCTCGCCCAGGCCCCAACCGGTGCCCGGCCGGTAGATGCGCAAGAAGATGCCGCCCGTATTGATGGCCGCGAGGACGAAGCCACCCCCTGGGATGGGCGCGATCGACCCGCGAATGAAGTCGACCGGCATCGCTATGGCCGCGGCCCAGCCGGAGGCGCTGGTCCAGGTCGAGTAGCGGAAAGAGATCGCTCCTTCCGCCCACAGCGCGAGCCCCTGGGAGGTCGAATCGATCGCGAGCTCGGTCCTGGGGTCGTTCCGAGCCAGCGCGCTGGTCAGCGTGGAAGCCGCGCCGAAACTCGCCTCGAGCTCCGTCGCCCGCGCGTCGAGCCGGCCGACACTGGTTCCGAGCAAGAGGAACGCACCGCCGCCCGACGCGGCGTCCAGATCGGCGCCCCAGCCGTCACCGAGCGGTTCGATCGCATCCCAAGCCGCGTTGGCGGCGGTGCGGCGGACGCGCACACGACTCGGATCGGCGTCGCTCCAGGCGACGAACCCGCGGTCGACGTTCGGCAGTGCCACGTGAAGCGGGCCGCTGACGCACCCCGTGCCGTCATCGATCCGGATCGGGGGGCTCCAGCTCCTGCCAAGAGCGTCGGGCTCGCAGGTGGTCGTGCTGGCGCACGGAACGGCATCGTTCACGTGGTCGACCGCTGCCACCGCCGCGCAGGTGGACGGTACGCCCGCAGTGTTGCCCGTGCCGCCCTCGCTCTCGCCGCCCGCTCCTGCTTCCAAGTCGCCGCCGGATCCACCTCTGCCACCGGCGGCCGTCGCCCCCGCGCCGCCCGATCCTGCCGCTACTCCCGCGGTACCCGATGCTCCCGCTTTGCCCGCTGCTCCACCGGACAAGCCGCCCGCCGTGCCGCCAAGACCGGCGCTGCCCTTGCCCGAAGAGCCACCCTTCGAGAGCCCACCCGCTCCACTCTGCGCGGTGCCGCCCTCTCCGCCCGAGTCTTCGGGCTCGTCGCCGTCGCTCGCGGAGTCGCAGGCCGCAAACGAGCACGCGAGCATCGCTGTCGCCCACCACCAACGTTCGTGGAACCTCGACACCCAACTCGCATGTTACGGCCGTTCTGGGGGGCAGTCAAAAGTCGACCTCGGGTCTGGCCGACGCTGGCGACGGAGTTCATGCGACCGGTTCCGGCATCACGACGGAGTAACCGACGGCCGTCTCTCGCCCCAAGCTCTGGTACGAGTGCCGCTGGTCGCCGCGAAACACGACCACGTCGCCCGGGGCAACGCTGAACGTTTCCCCCGAGGCGACGAGTTCGACGAGCCCGGATTCGCAAGTGAAGTACTCGCGCGTGCCTTCGGTGTGGGGCACGCCGGTCAGTCGCTCGCCGGGCGGGAGTTCGAGGCGTTCGAGCAGCATCCCGGGGACGTTGTCGGGCAACAGGGACCGAACGGTGACGGCGCCGCGCTTCCGCGAGGGGAGCGCGCTCCTCGGGTAGTGCTTGGCGTCGGCTCGCGGCTGGGCAACGAGTTCTTCCAGCGAGACTTGCAGCGCGACGGCGACGCCGTGGAGGACGGCGAGCGTCGGGTTGGCGGTGCCGGACTCGAGGTTGGCCCATGTCGCTCGCGGCAATTGCGAGAGTTTCGACATCTGCTGCTGCGTGAGGCCCCGAGCCTGACGGAGCTTTCGCACGTTGCTGGCGAGACGGGCGGCCAGGTCGTCGCTCATGATCGCCCGGATGACTCCGTTCCAATGTGCTGTCAATAGCTCCATCGTATCGTCAAGGAGCGAAGCCGGAGCCGGCGGGATTTGCCTCGCAGCCGTGCTGGCGTAGGGCTCTGGCGGTGCCGCAACGTTCGTGGCGACTGGTCTGGGCACTCGCCATCCTGGTGACCATCCCGGCGCTCTTCGTCGGGCTTCACGACGACGATTTCGTCCAGCGCCTGGCGCTCTCCGGCGAGGTGCCGCTCTACCGGCGCGGGATCTGGTCGCTCTACGAGTTCCAGCTCGGCGGGCAGGCGACCGAGCGCCTGATCCACGCCGGCTACCTGCCGTGGTTCACCGATCCCGGTCTCACGGTGCGTTTCTTCAGGCCGCTGTCGAGCGCGCTACTCGCGCTCGATGTGCGCTTCTTCGGTGACGCCTCGCTTCCGGCCCAGCTGCATTCGCTGGTCTGGTTTTCTGTCGCTCTCGTCGTCGCGTTTCGCATCCAGCGGCTGCTCCTCCCGGAACGTGCGGCGTTCTGGGCGTCGCTCACCTTTGCGATCGCGGGCGCTCACGGCGGTAGCACGACCTGGCTCGCTTCGCGCCACGTGCTCGTGGGCGGAACCTTCGCGCTGCTCGCATGGTGGAGCTCGCTCGAGTGGCGGCGACCGGGCGCGGAGGGTCGTGCGCCGTTCCCCGAATGGCTGTCGATCGCGGCGTCTTCACTCTGTTTCTCGCTCGGTTTGGGCGCGAGCGAATCGGCGCTCACGGTGGTACCGCTGGTGCTCGGCGAGCTCTGCTTCGGCGGGCGCGCCTCGCGGCGCGAGATGGTCCGCCATGGTGCGCCGCTGGTGGCCCTTACGGGGAGCTACCTCGTCTTCTATCGCGCTTTCGGTTACGGCACCTTCGACATGGGGAGTTACGTGAGCCCGTTCGAGGCTCCCGTAGCGTTCGCGTTGACGCTGCTCGAGCGGGTGCCACTCCTGCTCGCAGAGGTCGCGGCGGCGCTGCCTGTCTTCGCTTTCATGTACGGTGCCGGACTTCGCGTTGGGCTCTGGGTCGCGGGGGTGGCCGGCATGACACTGCTCTCGCTGGCCGTACTCGCCCCTCGCTCCGAGGAGGGGCGGAGGCTTTCGTGGGTTCCTCTCGCCGTCGTCGGCTCGCTGCTGCCGCTCGGGGGCACGGTCCTGAGCGGGCGCGTGCTTCTCGTGCCGCTCGTCGCGTCGTCGTTCCTCGTGGGGCATCTCATCGCGAGAGGATGGAGCCACGAACGAGCGGCCGTCCGCCGCTTCGGGGATCGCGCGGCGTTCGCGCTGGTCGTCGTGTTCCACCTTGGCCTCGCGCCAGCCCTTCGCGTCGGCCTCGCGCTGGGTACCGTCCCGGTGAGTCGGCTCGAGGGCACGCTGGTCGAACGCTCACGGATCGACTGCCCCCGCGGCTCGCGCGTCCTGGTCGTCAACGCGAGCGATCCCGCGGTGGGCATGTATTCTGGCGCCCTGTTCGCCAGGACCGGGCACGAGCGGTTCTCCGGCTGGCACGTGCTCGGCATGGCGCCGAACGACGTCTCGCTCTCGCGCGACGCCGAGGGATCGTTCGTTCTTCGGACGCTGGGCAACCGTCGGACCAACGTGTTCGAGTCCCTCTATCGGCCGGTGCCGCTTCGAAGCGGCGAGCGGGTCGTCATCGACGCCCTGACCATGACGGTGCTGGAAAGCTCACCCCTGGGGCCGACCCGGGTGCGCTTCGAGGTTCATCCGGGATACGGCCCAACCTGCCTCGTGCGCGCGCGCGGGGCGGAAAGCGTCCTCGAGTCGTTCTCACTGCCCGAGGGAGCCGAAGTCACGATCCCGCACGAGGTAGGGATCCTCGGGATCTGAGCTAAGGTCTGCGACCCGGCGATGCTCGACTTCGACAACCGCACGCTCCGCGCCCTGCCCATCGATCCGAGTACGGAGATCCGCTCGCGGGAAGTGCTCGGCGCCTGCTACTCGCGGGTGAGCCCGACTCCGGTGGTGAAGCCGGAAACGCTCGCCGTCGCTCGCGAGGTGGCCGACCTGCTCGAGCTCGATGCGGACTTCGTGAAGAGCGACGAGTTTGCCCAGGTGTTTGCCGGCAATCGGCTGCTACCGGGGATGGAGGCTGTGTCGGCCTGCTACGGCGGGCACCAGTTCGGGAGCTGGGCCGGCCAGCTCGGTGACGGGCGAGCGATCACGCTCGGCGAACTGCGGACGAGCCGCGGGGAACACTTCGAGCTCCAGCTCAAGGGGGCCGGTCCGACGCCGTACTCGCGCCGCGCGGACGGGCGCGCCGTCCTGCGTTCGTCGATCCGTGAGTTTCTGTGCAGCGAAGCGATGCACCACCTCGGGATCCCGACGACGCGCGCGCTGTCGCTGGTCGGGACCGGTGAGGCGGTCGTGCGCGACATCCTCTACGACGGGCATCCGCGTCCGGAGCCCGGGGCCATCGTCTGCCGCGTTGCGCCGACGTTCTTGCGCTTCGGCAACTACGAGATCTTCGCCGCGCGCGGCGAGCTCGAGGTGCTCAAACGGCTCGCCGACCACACGCTGGCCACGTACTTTCCCGAGCTCGGACCGCCGTCACCGGCCGCGTACGCCGCCTGGTTTCGAGAAGTCATACGGAGAACGGCGGAGCTCGTCGCGGCGTGGATGGCGGTCGGTTTCGTTCACGGCGTGATGAACACCGACAACATGTCGATCGTCGGGCTCACCATCGACTACGGGCCGTTCGGTTTTCTCGACGATTACTCGCCGCTCTTCACTCCGAACATCACCGACCGCGACGGCCGGCGCTATCGCTACGCGAGCCAGCCGCGGATCGGGCTCTGGAACCTGGTTCAGCTCGGTGAGTCGCTGATGCCGCTGGTTGGCGAGACCGGGCCGCTCGAGGAGGCGCTCCGGACGTACGGCGACGTGTTCCACGCGGCCGAGCGCCGGCACTTTGCCGAAAAGCTCGGCATCGGTGAGTTTCGCGAGGACGAAATCAGCGCCCACGGGGCGCCGCGCACGGCGGATTCGACGCTGCTCGAGCAATTGTTCGAGCTCATGAGCGCGCAGGAGACCGACTTTTCATTGTTCTTTCGCGGCCTCGCGCGCGTGAGCGCCGAGCGCTCGCTCGAGATTTCCTCCGGACAGCCGCTGCCCGAGCCGATCGCTGCTGCACTTTACGACCCCGCTGCCGGCGGCGAGGACCATCGTCTCAGGCTCGCGAATTGGCTCGGTCGCTACGTCGAGCGCGTGCGGGAAGACGGAACGCCCGACAGCGAACGCCGCCGGCGCATGGACCTCAAGAACCCGAAATACGTCCTCCGCAACTACGTCGCCCAGCTCGCCATCGATCGGGCGGAGGCCGGCGATCCGTCGCTCGTTCACGAACTGCTCGACGTGCTCCGCCGTCCGTTCGACGAGCAACCGGGAAAGGAAGCGTTCGCCGAGAAGCGGCCCGAGTGGGCGCGCCACAAAGCTGGCTGTTCGATGCTGTCGTGCAGTTCCTAGGACGAAGCCTGGGACGCTGCCGAATAGGACCTACCGCTTTTCGAAGCTGTACACGAACGGATCGACGTCCACCGTGGCGCCCTCCGGGAACTTCATGTGCAAGAGGTAGAGGTTCGATCCGACCACGTGCATGGTGCCGAGTTGCTGCGTTTTCTCCGGGCACACGACCTTGAACTGGATCGACGTGTGGCCTTCTTTCTCGATCAGCGCGTGCAGCTTCATCTTGTCGGCGCAACGGTCGAAGAGCTCGCGCGACCGCTTGAGGAAGTAGCGGTTGTCGATCTTCTTGTCGGGCGGCGCCGGGCGGAGCGTGACTTCGTAGCTCGCGCCGGTCGGCGCCGAAACCGACCATTTCTTCACGCCGGCCTCGGTCGTCGCTTGCACGCCTTTCGGCATCACCGCCGAGAAGCCGGCGTCCTTCGCTTCGAAACGCGCCCAACCGTCGGGCATCGCCTGCTTGCTCACTTCGACCGGTGCGACGCCGGTGGCCGCACACACACCGACGGCCTTGAACTCCTTCGCACAGTTGATCGGGATGACGTTGGTGCAAAAAAGGAAGTCCCGATCGGCACGCGCGCACTCGAGCGCTTTGCGTGTCACACCGTCGCACGCCTCGTTCTGGTCCTCGTAGTTCTTGCAGGTGATGCGGCAGCTTTCGAGCTGGTCTTTCGTGCACTTCGGCGCGACCGCGTCACACATCTTGTTGCAGAGCGCGAGTAGGGACTCGGCCGGAGGAGTTGCAGCGGGTGCCGTCGTGGCGTCGGTGGGTGTCGCGGCAGCGTCGCCCGCGGCCGGAGCATTTTCCGCCGGCGCCGGGCTGCTCTCGCCACCGGTGCTCGCCGGTTCGGCGGGGGGCGGCGATTGTTGGCCGGAGCAAGCGAGCACCAACAGGCATGAAAACGTCGTGAGCCGTGCCATGGCGCCGAGCCTACCATTCTCCGCTCTGCGGGCGAAACCGCCGCTCACGCCCGGACGACGTTCGGTGCCGGGTCGCGGAAGACACCGCGCGTGTCGATCACGAGCCGCGCGTGCCGGCGCACGAACTCGTAGTCCACGGCCCGATGGTTCGTCACGATCACGACGGCGTCGGCCCGGGTGATCCGCTCTTCGGTCAGGGGTTCGGATCGCAGTTCGGGGAGTTCGGGCCACGAGCGCTGGTGTTCGAGGTGCGGCACGTGCGGGTCGTGGTAGGTGACATCGGCGCCGCGTTCGAAGAGCCGCCGCATGAGCTCGAAGGCCGGGCTCTCACGCGTGTCGTCGATGTCCTTCTTGTAGGCGACGCCGAGCACGAGCACGCGGCTCGCGCGAAGTGCCGTCCCGCGCTCGGCGAGCCCGCCCTCCAATTTTTCGAGCACGAAGCCCGGCATCGCCACGTTGATCTCGCCGGCGAGCTCGATGAAACGGGTCGGAGCTCCCAGTTCGCGTGCCTTCCACGCGAGGTAAAACGGGTCCACGGGAACGCAGTGGCCACCCCAGCCGGGCCCGGGATCGAAGCGACTGTATCCGAAGGGCTTGGTCGCCGCTGCGTCGAGCACCTCCCAGACGTCGATCCCCATGCGATCGAAAATGATCTTGAGCTCGTTCGAGAGGGCGATGTTGACCGCGCGAAAGACGTTCTCCGAGAGCTTGGCTGCTTCGGCGACCTCGAGCGAACCAACGCGGACCGTGGTCTCCACGATCGCGGCGTAGAGGGCGCAGGCGACGTCGCCCGACGCGGGATCAAATCCGGCGACGAGCTTTGGGATGTCGGCCGTCGAATAACGGAGGTTCCCAGGGTCTTCGCGCTCGGGCGAGTAGGCGAGAAAAAAATCGGCGCCCGCGGTCAGGCCCGAGGTCTCGAGCTCCTGGCGAACGACGCCGTTCGTGGTGCCGGGGTACGTCGTGGACCCGAGGACCACCAGCTGCCCGCGGCGGAGGACGCGGGCGACGGTGCGAGCGGCCGCCTCCACGTCGCCGAGATCCGGCTCGTGACGGCGGGTCACCGGTGTCGGCACGCTGATCACGATCGCGTCCGCTTCGCCGAGCCGGGTGACGTCGTCGGTCGCCAGGAACCGGCGCGAGGCAAGGGCGCTGCGCAGCCGTTCCGAATCGAGGTGCCCGATCGTGCGCTCGCCGCGCTGAATGCGCGCGACCTTCTCGCCGTCGCTGTCGAGCCCGAGCACGCGGAAGCCGCGGTCGACGAAGAGCAACGCGAGTGGCAGCCCCACGTAGCCGAGCCCGATCACCGCCACCGTCGCATCCCGGGTCGAAAACCGGGCGATCAGCTCGGCCGCGAGCGAGCGCGCTTCGCTCACGAAGGTCCCGAGCCCGAGCCCGCGGCGCGGACCAGGCTCCTGAGCAGCGGTTCCGGATCATCCTGGCGCATCAGCGCCTCGCCGATCAGCGCCCCGTCCGACGGCCCGCGGGCGACCGCCGCCACGGCGTCGGGCGTGGCGAGCCCCGACAGGTGAACCCGCGCCACACTGTCCGGAAGCACGGCGAGCGTGCGCGCCGCCCGCGCGGGATCCATCGCCATCGTGTCCAGGTCGCGCGCGTTCACGCCGACGAGCGTGGCGCCGGCGTCGAGTGCCTTGCGCGCTTCGTCCTCGTCGACCACTTCGACGAAGGGGGTGAGCCCACGGTCTCGCGCGCCACGCACCAGCGCCGAGAGCCGTTCGGGTGGCACGATGCGCACGATGACGAGCACCAGATCGGCGCCGAACGCGCGGGCGGCATCTAGCTGCACCTCGTCGACCACGAACTCCTTGCAGAGCAGGGGTAGCGACGAATGAGCGCGCGCCTCCGACAAATGCTCGAAGGCGCCGTCGAAGAACCGCGTGTCGGTGAGGACGCTGATCAGGTCGGCGCCGGCGCGCTCGTAGGCGGCCGCGCGCTCGCCCACACCGAGCTTGGTCGACAGCGCTCCGGCCGACGGCGACCGCCGCTTGATCTCGGCGATCAACCGCAGCGGGCCGCCGGGGCGGCGCCGCAGATCGACCGCGCGCGGCGGCGGCCCCGGGGGCAGCGGACGCTGCCGGAGCGCTGCGATCTCCTGGGCCTTCTGCGCGAGGATGTCGCGGAGAACGGCGCTCACGTGGCTCCGCGCTCGGCCAGCGCGGCCGCGCGCCACGCCTCGAGCAGGCGGCGCGCGGCGCCATTGTCCAGGACTTCGCGCGCGCGGTCCGCCGCCTTCTTGGGGTCGAGATCCTGGGCGACGACCAATGCCGCGGCGGCGTTCAGCACGAACGCGTCGCGCGACGGGTGCGGCTCGCCGGCGAGGACACGTTCGAAGGCTCGCGCGTTGTCCGCCGGTTCTGCACCGCGGACGGCGCCCACGGCGCTGCGTGGGAGCCCGAAGTCCTCCGGTGCCACCTCGAACTCGGTCAGCTTTCCGTTGGCGAGTTCCGTGATCAGCGTCGGGGCATGCGGGCTCATTTCGTCCATGCCGTCCTCGCTTCGGAGCACCCAGGCGCGCTTCGTCCCGAGCTCCCCGAGCGCGGCGGCCAGCACCTTGCGCATCGCGTGATCGTAGGCGCCGAGGAGCTGGTGGGTTGCCCCGGCGGGGTTCGAGAGCGGGCCGAGGCTGTTGAACAGCGTGCGGATGCCGAGCTCGCGCCGGACCGGCATCGCGTGCTTCATCGCCGGGTGGTGGGCTTGAGCGAAGAGGAAGGTGATGCCGACCTTGCCGAGGACGCGCCCCTGCGCGCTCGCCGGCACGTCGAGCGGGATGCCGAGCGCCTCGAGCACGTCGGCACTGCCGGAGCGGCTCGTCGCGGCGCGGTTGCCGTGCTTGGCGACCGGCACCCCCGCGGCGGCGGCGATGATGGCGGCCCCGGTCGACAGGTTCAAGGTGGTCGAGCCGTCGCCGCCCGTGCCGCACGTGTCGAGCACGACGGCGTGCGAGTGCTCCACGCGAACCATCGCGGCACGCATGGCGCCTGCAGCGGCCGCGAGCACCTCGGGGCTGTCGCCCTTCATCCTGAGGCCGGCCAGGAGCGCGGCGATCGGCACCGGGGCCCAGGCGCCGGCGAAGATCGCATCGAACACGTTCCGCACCGTGGCCGCGGAGAGCCCGGCGGGGCTCGAGAGCTCCTCGAACACTTGCGCAAAGGTCGGTTGTACCGTTGTCATAGCGACTCCAGCCAGTTTCGCACGAGCCGGAACCCGTGCTCGGTGAGCACCGATTCGGGGTGAAACTGCACGCCTTCGACCGGGTCCGTCTTGTGACGGAGGCCCATGATTTCGCCTTCCGCCGTGCGCGCGGTGACGGTGAGACAGTCCGGAAGCGATCCTTCCTCGACGATCAACGAGTGGTAGCGCGTCGCTTCGAACGGGGAGGGGAGGTCGCGATAGATGGCGAGGCCGTCGTGTTCGATGAGCGAGGTCTTGCCGTGCATGAGCCTCGCAGCGCGAATGACGTTCCCGCCGTACGCCTGTCCGATCGACTGGTGTCCGAGGCACACGCCGAGGATCGGCAGTTTTGCCGGATGGCGGCGGATCACGTCGAGCGTGACCCCGGCGTCGTCGGGTGTGCCGGGACCGGGCGAGAGCAGAACACCCGCCGGGGCGCTCTCGAAAATGGCTTCCGCGGTCGTGCGATCGTTCAACCGGACGTCGCAGTCGGCGCCGAGCGCAGCCAGGTACTGCACGAGGTTGTAGGTGAACGAGTCGTAGTTATCGACCACCACGACGCGCTTCATGGTGAGCGGAGATTGTCACCAGGGCGGAGCCGGGTCAATCTCGCGCGGCGGGCGAGGTTCTAGCCGGACTCGCTCAAAAATCGGTCGATCCGCGCGTTGATGAGCTCCGGAAACTCGAGCGGCGCGTAGTGCGTTCCCTTCGGCACGACGTAGAGCTCGGCGCGCGGCAGCCGCGCCACGAAATCCTCGGCGAGGCGTGGTGAGAAGAGGGGATCGCGCGCGCCGGTGACGACCAGCGTCGGCGCCGTCACCCCGGAAAGCGCGCTGGACGCGTCGTGACGATGGAGCGCGCTCAGCGTCCGCAGGTACACCTCGAGGTCGATGGTTTGAAAATCGCGCGCGAGTTCGAGCAGCTCGTCGGTAGGGACCGCCGGGCTCACCAGGTGGAGTCGCCTGACCCAGTCCGCGGCCCGGCGCGAACGCGAAAGGCGGCGGACGACCCGCTGTCCGAGCGCGTGGTGAGTGCGAGCTCGCTCGATCAGGCCGGGCAGAACGTACCCCGCCCCGGGCACACGGAGATTCGACAGCGGCGTTCGGTAAGTTCCGTTGATGAGCACCAGACGGCTTGCGAGCCGCGGGCGCAGGCGAACGAGCTCGAGCACCACCTGAACCCCCATGCTCCAGCCGACGAGTATTGGCTTTTCTGCGCCGGCCTGGGTGAGTAGGTCCTCCAGATCCTCGGCGTGAGCCTGCATGTCCACGCGCGCCGGCGGCCGCGACGACCCGGAGCCGTAAAGGCCTCGGTAGTCCCACGTCAAGACGCGGTAGCGGCGCCCGAAGTGCGTGAGCTGGTGGCGAAAGGCACTCACCGGCCCGCCGAGCCCGTTGGCGAGCAAGAGCGGAGGGCCCTCCCCGCCGGCTTCGTACCCGGTGAGGGATGCGCCATCCCGGCGGGTGAGTGAGAACGTCCGCATGCTCGGCGCCCATTCTACGCGGGGCCCCGAGGCCGCGCGATTCCCGCTTGCCTATAACGAGGCCCTGCCGCTACTGTCCTGCGCCCCTGGGCCCCCGGGCCCGCCGTTCGGCCTCCCACCCCGCGAAGAAACCTGATGTCGGACAACAAGCCCAAAATCGATCTCAAGGCACGGCTCGGAAAGAAGACCGTCAGCACGCCGGCCGCTGCCTCCGTGCCTCCCCCCATGGCTGCGATTCCGCGGCCGCCGCAGCAGGTGCCCCAGCCGCAGCGGACGCCTTCCGGCGTGCCGATCCCGCAGTTCGCGCAACCGCAGGCTGCGCCGCGCATCGACCCCACGGATCCCTACGCCTCGATGGGCTCGCAGGCCGCCCCGTCGCGCCCCGCGGCGATTCGCATCGAAATGGGCGAAGAAGTCCGCGAGGCGCAGCGCCGTGGCCGGAGCAAAGTGCTCGTGCTCGCCCTGATCACCGCCATCATCGGCGGCTTCATCGGGTTCACCTTCGGCGGCGGTGCCGAGCGCGGCAAGGGTGCCGAGGCAGCGGTCGCCGGCGCGAAAGAGCTCCTGAAGCTCGTCGACGACTCGAACAAGCAGATCACCGAGCTCGCGGACATCATCAAGTCCGCGCGCTCCAAGCTCCTCCAGAAGGGCACGTACCCGCAGGAGGAGGTGGGCAAGCTCGCCGGCCTCAACATCGCCTTCAAGTCGACCGATCTCGCCGACAAGGCGATCGGTCGCTTCAAGCGCGACACCCTGACGATGCTGATCGACTACACCGCGGCCGTCGAAGCCCTGAACGATCAGAAGGGGTCGCTCCACCTGTTCCTCGCCAGCAAGCGCCTCCAGGATTACGTCGCCGAACAGAAGGCACCGAAGGTGACCTGGGTCGGCTACATGGGCGGCGGCCCCGGCGGCCCGTGGATCTCGCTCGAGCCGCTTTCGGCGCCGTTCCCGGCGGCCGGAGGCACGTGGCCGGCCGACATCGAGATGATGGACGGGAAGAACAAGGTGAAGGTGAAGCGCTACTCCTCGGGCGACCCCGCGGGGAGCGAGCCGCCCTTCATCCCGGTCAATCCGCAAACGCAGAATGCGGTGTGCCCCTCCGACATCGTCGGCTCCCTCATCTCGCAGATGATCAAGATGGAGCAGGTGCTGCGCGGCGACTCGACCCCCGGTGTGGACAAGACGGGCCTGATCGAGAAGGGCCAGAAGCTCAGCGATCAGCTCAAGAAGATCGGCAAAGACCCGGCCTGAGTCGCCGTTTGAGGTAGCGTCTAGCGCCTGCCGCCGAAGGCACCCTTCGCTACCGCGTCGACGCGGCTTGCCCAGCGAGGATCGAGCGCGGAGACCAGGGCAGCGGCTGCGAGTGCGAGCAAGCCATTTCTGATGGATTCCGGGATCCCATTCAGGTGAAATACCGCCCAGGCGACGCCGCAGATTGCGACAGCCGAACCCGTGCGGATCCAGATGCGGCCCCGCTTTGGGAGCGCCCGTCGTGGCTCATGTGTTTTCAGCGCATGCCATCTGCCGCACGCCAGATTCTCTATTGTGGAATCGAGCTCCCTTGCTAGCTCGTCTCGAGTCGCAGGGTCGGGTACTGCGAACCAGAGTCCAAGCTCGCGAATGCCGGCCGCGCGCGCGGCAATCGATTCTCTCTTGGCATCGTCGGTCGCTCGATCTCCCGTTGTGAACCAGCGAAGAGCGTGTCGTTCGATGGTTCCTGCCGCGAGCTCTATGCGCTGGCAGCAGCGTCGTCTCAGCGAGACATCGTGCCAACCTGTAGCGTTTGCCAGATCTTGGCGGAGGAGCAGCAGTGCGCGGACGGCCACGCTCACCGGATAGCGAGAATCGCGCCGTGCCCAAAGCGTGAACGTAGTCAGCAGCAGCAGGATCGACATCGCCACGACGCAGGACGACACGAACAAGAGTCCACCCACGAGTCGCTCGGCATCTGAGATCGGTGCCAAAGTCCACCAATTGCGGCCGAGGAGGAACGGCCCCAGCGCGCCGACTGCCAGCGTCGGCGCCAGCCCCATAAGAGCCACCCACGCTGGGGCGGCGGGGTGGGAGATCTGCAAGAACGACCCGCAGACCAACATCCAAACGAGGACCACCGCGAGCGACGAGAGGCCTATATGATCGGGGTGACCCAGCTTTAGGACTACCCATCCTACGATGGCCAGCAAAAGGCAGTGCATGACAACGCCTACCGCTACCCGGGCACGACGATCGAACGCTTGAAGTACTCCTAGCTCGTCGTTGAGCTCCGAGAGCTGCGGGGACTCGGGCGGCTGGAATTCGCGCCATCCGCTCTCGCCCTCGCGGGCAAGGTCAGGCAGGACGTGCCCGGCCAGCCGCGCAACAGGACCCCGTGTCTTGGATGGAGCGGCCGTGGCGACGTTCTTGTCGTCCGTTCGGAGTGTTGTGACCACCTTAGGGAGGTTCTCCAAGGTGATCGTCTATTACCCGAAGGCCACGTTGGAGTCAGGGTGCGGGGATGCTGCGCACTCAAACCGATCGGCACGCCATAGACCTAGGCCGCCGAGACCCGCGTGCTCGCACGCGGAGCTATCGAGGTGGGCGGCGTCTCGCGGTGGATTTCCACCTTGGTCACGCGGCGCGCATCCGCCTCGCGCACGATGAACTCGAGCCCGAAGGCCGAAAGCGTGGCGCCGACTTCCGGCACGCGCCCGTGCTGCGCCGCCAGGAAGCCGCCGAGCGAATGGTAGTCGCCCTCGGTCGGGAGCTCGGTACCGAGATAGCGGCTGAGATCGGTGAGGGCGAGGCTCGCGTCCACCACGAGCCGTCCGTCGCCGAGATCCTGGATCGGCGCGACCTCCTCGACGTCGTGTTCGTCGCGGATATCGCCGACGATCTGCTCGAGCAGATCCTCGAGCGTCACGATGCCGCTGAACCCGCCGAACTCGTCGATCACAATCGCGAGGTGGTGCCGCCCGGCGCGCATGTCGCGGAGCACGCTGGCGGCCGATTGGCTTTCGGGGACGAAGGCGGCGGGTCGTAGAATCGTCTCGAGCGTCAGGCCTTCGGTGTTGCCCCGGGCGACGGCTGCCAAGAGGTCCTTGGCGTGGAGGACGCCGACGATGTTGTCCACCGTCTCGCGGTGCACCGGGTACCGGGAGTGAGCGTCCTCGGCGACCTGCTTGAACAGCGCGGCGATCGGCATCGCGACGTCCACCGAGGTCGTCCGCGTGCGCGGCACCATCACGTCGCGGGCCGTCACGTCGCCGAATTCGAGCACGTTGCGAATGATTTCGGACTGCTCGTGGTCGAGCGCGCCCGTCATCTCGCCTTCGGTCACGATCAGTTCGACCTCGTTCTCGGTGACGGCCGGCGGGGGCTCGGTCTGGACCCGCGAAAGGCGGCTCGAGACGACATGTCCGAGCCAGAGCGGTACGTAGGCGAGGGGCGAGACGAGCACTTCCACCGGCCGGAGGAGCTGGACGAAGAGCAGGGCCGCCCGCTCCGGCGCGCGGCCTGCCGCAGCCTTGACGGCTTCCGCCGGGACCGCGTAACCGAGGACAGCGGCCAGCGCGGCGATGACCGGCAGCCACCCGCCCAGCCAGGCGGGCAAGAGGCGAGCAACGAGGACGGCCGTGAGCGCGATGCCAATCGCCCGGGCAACGAGCCAGCGAGCCTCGATCGTCGGACCACGGTCGATGTACCGCTCGAGCGCCCGGCGGGCGCCCCCTTCGAGCGAGTCGCGGAGAGCCAGCCGTCGAGTGCCGGGGAGCAGCGCGAAGGCCCAGCTGGCCGCGCCGAACAGAGCTGCGAAGCCCGCCGGCACGAAGGCGAGGGCCAGCGCGGTGATGGAGATCAGGCTCGGTGCTGGGTCTGGGTCCAAATGTGGCTCGGCCGCCCTCGAAGCCGCGGGCGGGCTCCTTACCCGCGAAGGGTATCGAACGAGGGGACCCAGGCGCAACCCGAGGCACCCCCAGTCCGAAGGAAAACCCATGGAAACGCGAAACGTCTCGAGTCGGGTCGACGCGGCGCCCGGTGGCCACACCAGCAGCCAGAAGCAGAGTCTTGTTCAGCCCTTGAGGGACGAGTTTCGACTCCTCATGCTGGCGGCTCGAGGGCCAGTCACGCCGGAAGGCAGCAAGTGTCACTGGAATTCGACAGAAATGCATTTGCCCCCGGCTGCGGGTCCGGAACCGGGCCACCGCCGCGAGGCCGAGGCCCCGGGGATGGACGCCGAGGCGACGGCACAGGAGTTCATCGACCCGCTCGAGCTCGAGCTCTCGGGCGCTTGGTCGCCGGTGACGCAGGCGGCCGACCCCATCGCGCTCGGGCGGTCCGCCCCGCCGGGCCCGCTCGAGGCGGTGCTCGCCTGCGAGTTGGTCAAGCGCGTTCAGTGGGGCGGCGATCGGCGCCGCGGGATGGCGCGCATCGAGCTTGCCGCCGGCGCGGTCATCGTTCTCGGGAACGAGGGTAGGGAGGTCACGCTCGACATCACGCTTCCACCCGGGGACGGTGCTGACGGTCTTGCGGAGCGACTTTCGAAGCGACTCGAAGCGCGCGGGATCTTGGTCACGGCCGTCACCGTGCGCTAGCGCGACACGCCGCGTCACGCGTCGTCGGCGTCGGCGTCGGCATCGGCATCGGGGGTGTCGTCGTCGCGAAAGCCGCGGATCACGCGATAGCCGTCGTCGCGCCGTTCGCCGACGGCAATCAGCGTTGGGGCGGGGAACACCCAGGCGCTGGGCCCTTTCTCGCTCGGTTCACCACCGGCGAAGTGCTCGACCGAGAGCAGTTGTCCGAGCCGCGCGCGCGCCGCGCCGGCCTCGGTGAGTTCGACGATCGGCAAGCAGGTGCGGGCGATCTCGATCAGGGAAAACGGCGTGGCGGTGTCGACCGACGGGATGGTGACCGCCTGGTCGATCGAGTAGTCGCCACTTCGCGTGCGACGCAGGCTGGAGAGGTGCGCGGGTGTGCCGAGCGCCGCTCCGAGGTCACGGGCGAGCGAGCGCACGTAGTATCCCTTGCTCGCCGTCACCTCCACGGTGAGGTGCTCGGCCTCGAGCTCGATCAGCGTGAGCGAGCTCACCGTGACCGGGCGCGGCTCGAGATCCGGAGGGGTGCCGCGTCGTGCCAGCCGGTGGGCCCGCACGCCGGCGACCTTGATCGCGCTGACGGCGGGCGGGACCTGAAGCGTGCGGCGGCGTTCGACGTCGAGCGCGGCCTGAACGGCGTCGACCGCCAGCGCGCCGCCGGGGATCGCTCCCGTTTCGACCGTTTCGCCGTCCGCGTCGAGGGTGTTCGTGCTCCGACCGAAGTGAACCCGAGCGCGATACGACTTCTGCTCCAGCGTGAGGTAACCGGAGAGTTTCTTCGCTTCGCCTACCAGCACCAGGAGCACGCCCGTTGCCATCGGATCGAGCGTCCCGGCGTGGCCGACCGCGCGCGTCCCGAGCGCGCGCCGCACTTTGGCCACCACCGTGTGGCTCGTCATGCCCCCCGGCTTGTCGACGACGTAGAGGCCGCTTCTCACCCGAACCAGACGCTCCGGCGCTCCCGCACGCCGCTGTCCAGCATCGCTTGGATCGTGCCCCGCACGCGATCCGAGAGCCGGCCGACCAGCACGTGATCGTCCGCGACTTCGGGTCCGTGATGGTCGAGCGACACCGGTTCACCGAAGCTGATCCGCCAGCGGCTCGGTGCCGGAAGCAGGCCGAGCGGGCCGAGCAGCGGGAACGTCGGCGTGACGGGGATGTAGGGCAACCCGATGAGCCCAGCCAGGTATTCGAGCCGGTACAAGAGCGGGTTCGTTTCCTCCGCGCCGACGATGGCGCAGGGGACGATCGTCGCGCGCATGCGGAGCGCTAGGCGGATGAAGCCGCCGCGGCCGAAGCGCTGGAGCTGGTAGCGCTCGCGATAGAGCTTCTTGATGCCGTGAACGCCCTCTGGAAACACTGCGACCAGCTGGTCGTTGCCCAAGAGCCGCTCGGCGTTTTCCTGGCAGGCGCGGACGGCGCCGACCCGGTTCATGAACACGCCGGCGAACGGCAAGTAGAACAGGAAATCCTCGGCCAACCAGCGAAGGTCGCGCGTCCCCGCGCTCTCCATGCGGAGCGCGGTCCTGAGCATCAACCCGTCGAGCGGCAGCGTACCGGAGTGGTTCGCGACGATGATGCAGCGGCCTCGCGCCGGCAGGTTCTCGACGCCGGTCGTCTTGGTGCGAAAGTAGCTTCGGTAGAGAAACTCCGCCACCGGCCGGATCTTGCCTTCGTACGCCGGGTCGAGACCGAAATCGTCGACCTCTTCGGAGCGGCTGCGCAGGCTCTCGCGCCCCCAGTGCTTTTCGAAGTACGTGGCGGGGCCGGGCTCGGCATCGGGCCCCGCCGCGGCCGGAGCGACCGCATCGGGGGCACCGTTCTGCGCTTCGGCGCCGTCGCCGGCCACGCCCGCGGCCGGGTCGTCACCCGGTGACGAGCGCGCGATGCTCGTCCGAATCAGGCCGTCGAGGCGCGCCTCGAGCGATTTGATCTGTTCGGCCACGTCGCCGTGGGCAGGTGACGTCGGCGGCGTCGAATCGAACGGGTCCGCCCAGCTCATGTGAGGGGGGATCATGCGAGCACCGAGGCCGAGCTCGGGAGCTTCACGAACGAGCTCTTCCTCGTCGAGGTCGAGGTTCTGGTCGACGAGCGGCGCGGCCTTTTTGCCCTGGCGGCTGCGGGTGCGCTTGCTCCGGGTCTTCTTGTCCGATTTCGCCCGCACCTTTTCGGGATCGTTCGCCGCCACGGCGCGCTCGATCGTCGCCGTTTCGGCGCGCGGGGACTTGGCGGGACGGGACTTCTTGGCTCGTGCCTTGCGCTCGCCAGCGTCCCGCTTCTTCTTCCCTTTGTCCTTCACGCGGGTGTCTCCGACAAGAGTCGCACGTCGCGCAAGTGCTGCGCGCTCGCAAAGTCCATGATCGCTTCGCGGCTGGTATAGCGCGGCCGATAGCCGAGGGCGCGCTTGGCGAGCTCGCCGTCGGCCACGCAAACGTACTGCAGGTAGTCGAAGAACGAGGGCGGAGCCTCGGCGATCTGCGCTACCCACAGGGCACCGACGAGCGGACTGGCGAACGACCGCGGGAGCGGGAACGGAACGCGACCCGCAAGCCGGATAGCAGTGCCGAGGGGAAGCACGCCGTCCGGAGTCACGTTGAAGACGCCCGGCACGTCCCGCACGACCGCCAGATGAAACGCAGCGACCGCGTCGGCCTCGTGCAGGAACTGCCACAGCGGATCGAAGCCGAGCACGGTCGGCACCATGCGGTGACTCAGGTACCGGGTCAGGAAATTGTCGACGCTTGGACCGATGATCGGCGCCGTTCGCAGGATCGTCACCGTGCGGCCTTGGCCGGGCTTGCCGAAACGGAGCGCTTCGCTTTCGGCCTCGATCTTGTCGGCGAGGCACGGCTCGCTCCGGCGCGCGCGCAGAGGGTGCTTCTCCGAAAGGAAGTTCGGGTTGGTGGCGTGGGCGCCGTAGAGGAGCGTCTGGCTCCACATGACCAGCTTTTCCACCCGTGACCGACGGCAAGCGTTCAGCGCGTGCATCGTGCCGACGCTCTCGAGTTCGTGCGAGTAGGCGCTCGAGTGGGTGGGGGAGGGCAGGAACGCGAGGTGGATCAGCGTGTCCACCCCCTCGGCCACGAAAATCTCGGCCAAACGCTCTTCGGCGGTGGGGTGGGTCAGGTCGAAATCGTAGACCCGCGTCTTCTTGCCGGCCGTCGTCGGCGGTCGCGTGTCGAGGCTCACCAGGCCCTTGATGAGCTCTTCTTCCTCGAGCACACCAATCAGGTTCGTTCCGAGAAACGACGCGGCGCCGGTGACGGCGACAACCCTGCGGTGTGGCGGTCGGCCAGTGAGGCTGTCGCCTCTGGAAACGGGGTAGTCCAAAGTGTGCTCGACGCTCACGTGGCAGCCTGCGGACGGGAGCGAGACCCTACCACACCCGCCTACCGATTCGCGTTCCGGGGGTCGGTTATCGAAGGCATAAAAGTCGGGCGTCGGCTACACTCATGGAATGAGCGAGACCGCCTCTCCCCAACGGCTCGGCCCGTACCTGCTCGGTGAGCGGCTCGGGTTCGGTGGCATGGCGGAGGTGTTCGTCGCAACACGACCGGGCGCACGCGGCTTCAACAAGCGTTTCGCAGTGAAGCGCATCTTGCCCGAGCTCGCGCGCGACGCGCGATTCGTCGCCATGTTTTGCGACGAAGCCCGCATCTGCGCGAGTCTTTCGCACCCGAACATCGTCGAGGTCATCGACTTCGGTGAGAGCGACGGCGAAGTGTTCATGGCGCTCGAGTACGTGGACGGGCTCTCGCTCGCCAAGCTCTTGCGCATGGTCGCGAGCGCACGTCGCCGCTTTCCGGTTCCGGTCGCGTTGTTCATCGCACACGAGCTCCTGCGTGCGCTCGACTTCGCCCACAATGCCTCCGACGAGAACGACCGCCCGCTCGGCATCGTTCATCGCGACGTGTCGCCGGGGAACGTGCTCATCGGCCGCACCGGCGAGGTGAAGCTCGGCGACTTCGGCATCCTGCTTTCGTCGTTCGTGGATCGCCGCACCCACCCCGGCGAGCTGAAGGGCAAGATCGGCTACATGTCGCCGGAGCAGGCGATGGGCGTCACGGTCGACGCGCGGAGCGATCTTTTCGCGGTCGGTATCGTGCTGGCCGAGATGCTGCTCGCGCGTCCGCTGTTTTCCGGCAAGACCGAGTTCGAGATCCTGACCAAGATCCACGAGGCCAACGTCTCGAACCTCGACAAGTACGGGCATACCGTGCCGAGCGAGGTGATGGAGATCGTCCGCATCGCGCTCGCGCGCGCCCCGGCGGACCGCTACGCGAGCGCGGCCGCCTTCGCGCTCGCGATCCAGAGTGCGAGCGACCGTTTGGGCCTGCCTGCGGGTTCACTCGAGCTGGTGTCGTGGCTCTCCGCGGTCGGCGCGTTACCGTCGCGCAGCGGCACGTTGCCCGTGCAGCGCGTGGAAGACTACCTCCCGCCGGTCAGAACCAAGAACGAGCGCTAGAGCATCTCTCGTCATTGGCTTCGCTCTAGAAGTCGATCGCCAGGGCGGCTAGAGTCGGCAGTCATGCTTCGACGCGCTTTCCTGACGTTCTCCACCGCCGTCGCCGTTTCGGGCGCTCTCGTCCAACTCGCAGGCTGCGCCCGCACGATCACCGCGGCCGAGGTGAACGCGCTCGGCAAGCGTACCTACGCAGGGCAGACCCGCGCAGCCCTCGTGAAAGCGTCTGCCGTTGCCCTGAAGACCCTCGGATACGAGGTCGTCGTCGAGGACGCGGAGTCCGGGGTGATCAAGACGGCGCCGAAACCGCTCGTTGCGACGGCGTCGGGAACGGCCACGACCGCGATCGCCGTGACCAACGATCTCGCGTGGATGATCGAGGTCACGGGCACCAGCGACGGCGTTGCGGTGCAGGCGACGCCGCGCGCGAGCTCGGGCGGCCAGTCCTACGACGGCCCGTACGATGCCGCCTACATGGAGAAGGCCATCATCGATCTGTTCAAAGAGATCGAGAGCAACCTGAAACCTGCGAAATCCTGAGCCTGAGACGCTGCCGAGCGCGGTCAGTCTTTGGTGGGTGACGGGTGTAGCGTCGGGCGCTCGGATTCCCCGGGTTCGCTCAGCGTGCGCACCGAGGACGGCGGGGTCGAGTCCGGGTCCGCCGGCTCGAGCAGGGCGTAGAGCGGCGCGAGTTCCACCGGTTTTTGCAGCGTCGGCCGGCGACTTCCCTTGATGTAGTCGGCTTCGATCTGACGGAGCACGCCGCCGGTGATGAACACGAAGCGGTCGGCGGTTTCAGGGCGCTCACGCTTGATGCGCTCGTGGAGCACGTTGCCGTTCTGGCCCGGCAAATAAACGTCGCAGATCACGAGGTCGGGGCGGTAGTTCGGATCGAGCAGGATGATCTCCGCCTCGGACGCGGTGGCGGCGGTACGCACGTCGTGGTTCCGGAGTCCGCGCCGGAGGGCGCGGGACAGGATCGGATCGTCGTCGATCACGAGGATCGTCCGTCGAACGCCGGGGTCGGACCTGACCGCCGCCGCCCGCCCCGTGATGCGCGCCTGCCCCGCTTCGTCGACGCGCGGCAGCACGACGTGAAACGCCGCGCCTCCGCCGGGGCGCTCGTGCACTTCGATGTGACCGCCGTGTGCGGCCACCACGTCGCTGCAGATCTTGAGGCCGAGCCCGGGCGCGTGTGCCGTTTTCTTGGTCGTGTAGAACGGCAGGAAGATGTTTTCGACGGCGTCCGGCGGCACGCCGGGGCCGTTGTCTTGCACGATCAGGAGCACGTGCGGGCCGTCGATCGCGACGCGCACCCAGACCTGCGGGCGTGAACCGCCGGAGCAAGCGTCGACGGCGTTGAAGGTCAGGTTCAGGACCACCTGGCCGAGGGCATCCTTGCGCCCCAGCGTGAAGCAATCGGCGTCGTAGCGTTCGTGAAGCACGACGCCTTGGCGCTCGAGGTGCGGGCGGGCGACGATCAGCGCCTCACGCGAGACCGTCGCCAGGTCGACAGTCAAAGGCGGCGCTTCGCGGCGGCTCATGCTGGTCATGTTCTCCACCGTCTCGCGGACGCGCTCGATGGCGACGCCCATGTCGCCGGAGAGCTCGGCGAGTTCGGCGACGGCGCCTCCGAGTGCGGTATCGCTCGGATCGCCGAGCTGCTCGAGCTGTTCGACCAAGCGACCGAGCTCGTCGTGCTGCAGCGCGAGTGCGCCGACCGGGCTCTTCAGTTCGTGCGCCACGGTGGCGGTGACGAGGCCGACGCCGGCGTTCGACGCGCCTGTGACCAACCGGCTCCGCTGGGTCTCGGTTTCTTCCACGTGGCGATCGCGTTCGAGGGCCACCGCCGTGATGCTGGCGACCGTCGTGACGAACTGCTGGGTTTCGTCGTCGAGCATCGCCGGGTCGTCGAACATCAGGACGAGGGTGGCGAGCACCGTGCGCCGGTGAATGATCGGCTGAGCTAGCAGCGCGCGGACGCCGAGCGCGACGATCTCCGCCGCTTCCGGCACCGCGTCGACTTCCCGACGGACGTCGTTCACCTGCACGATGCGGCGTGCGGTAGCGGCACGCGCCGCGAGGGCTCGTGCCGCGCGACGAAGGCGCTGGAGATCGATTCCGGGACGCATGCTGAGACGGCGCTCGGCAACGGGCTCGAGCGTGCCGTCCGAACCGAACGCGAGCGCGCATCGTGCCGAGCTCGCGTCGAGTAGGCCGTCCAGGCAATCACCCAAAAGCCCTCCCGACGACTCCTGCGCGAGGCGCAGCGATAGTGCCCACACGGCGTCGAGCCTTCGGAGACGAAGAGCTTGAGACACGATCCCGAACGCCAGCCTAGCGCACTTTGTCGCGCAAGCGTTGCGAGCTCGAGCGTCGCGTTTGTCCCGCCCCGCGCGTCTGTCGCGCCCCGCGCGCGTCTGTCGCGCCCCGCGCGTCCACGTTTCGAAACCTAGGCGATCGACCGGCGCATGACCGGGTATTGCGCCTGGTCGTGGACGACCTCGAACCCCTCGCTCTCGAGCAAGAGGAAAGGTCCAGTCCAGAGTTCCTCGGCGCCGACTCCCTGGACTCGACGCGGGAAGACCTCGAGCGCACTCGCGCCGTGGGCTCGGGCGCTGTCGATGCCTGCTCGAACGAGGGCGCGTGCCACGCCCTGTCGCCGCCGAGCCGGGTCGACCAGAAAACAACCGATGGTCCAGACGCCCTCTCGATCGGCGGCGAAGCAGGGCAGGTTTCGGTAAAGGCGCTGGCCGTAGAGCTTCGGCAATCCTTCGGCCGGCTCGAGCTTCATCCAGCCGACGCAGTCGCCACCGTCCATGGCCACGATCCCACGCGGCGGGTCGAGCAGGGCCCGCTCGCCGAGCGCCTGTTCGTTCCGTTCCGGCTCGAACGCGAGCCGCGCCTGCCAGTCGTTCTTACCGCCTTCGAAGTGAAAGTACTGGCAGAAACAGGCGGATCCGGCGCGCCGGAACAGCTCGGCGAGCGCCCCGAAGCGCGCCGGACCGAGCGGCTCACAGACCGGCCGCGAGGTGCTCGCGATCACGCGGAACTGAGCCGCTCCACGGCCGCCGCGGCCGTGAACAATTGCTCTTCTGCGAAAGCCGGGGCGAGGAGCTGGAGTCCGATCGGCAGGGCTGGTCGCTCGCTCGTCGCGCGCGTGGCGCCGCACGGCACGCTGAGGCCCGCGATGCCGGCGAGGCTCGCCGGCAGCGTGTACACGTCGGCGAGGTACATGGCGAGCGGGTCGTCCACCTTCTCGCCGAGCCGGAATGCCGGCGTGGGGCTGGTTGGCGTCGCGATCACGTCGACATCGCGGAAGGCCGCTTCGAAGTCGCGACGAATGAGCGTGCGGGTGCGTTGCGCCTTGCGGTAGTAGGCGTCGTAGTAGCCGGCGCTGAGCACGTAGGTGCCGAGCAAGATGCGACGCTTCACCTCCGCGCCGAACCCGGCATCGCGGGTGGCGCCGTACATGGCGGTGAGGTCGCCGTGCTCCGGTTCGATCCTGAGCCCGAAACGAACGCCGTCGAAACGGGCAAGGTTCGACGACGCCTCCGCCGTGGCGACGATGTAGTAGGTGGCGACGCCGTAGCGGGTGTGAGGGAGCTTCACGGGCCGTACGCTCGCGCCCTCGGCCTCGAGCCGTGCGACCGCTCGCCGTACCGCCTCCTCGACCTCGGGGTCGAGGCCTTCCGCGAAGTACTCGTCGGGCAACCCGATGCGCACCCCGCGGATGTCGCGCCGGCACGCTGCGAGGTAGTCGCCGAGTGGAACCTGCGCCGACGTCGAGTCGCGCGGATCCTCGCCGGCGATCACCGACAGCACCCGAGCCGCGCCTTCCACGTCGCGGGCGAAAGGCCCGACCTGGTCGAGGCTCGAAGCGAACGCGACGAGGCCGAAGCGCGAGACGCGCCCGTAACTCGGTTTGACGCCGACCACGCCGCAGAGCGCGGCGGGCTGGCGGATTGACCCGCCGGTGTCGCTACCGAGCGCCGCGAACGCCATCCCGCCGGCGACGGCAACGGCGCTGCCGCTCGACGAGCCGCCGGGTGTTCGGCTCGGGTCGCGCGGGTTCTTCGCCGGGCCGAACGCCGAATTTTCGCCGGAAGAGCCCATCGCGAACTCGTCCATGTTCGTCTTTCCGACCAGCAGAGCGTCGGCGGCGCGCAGTCGGGCGACGACGGTGGCGTCGTAGGGCGGGCGCCATCCGTTCGCGGGCGTCGACGGACGACCGTCGGGGCCACGCCGCGTGAGAATGCGCGAGGCGCAGGTGGTCGGTGCGTCGTGCGTGCAGAGCGCATCCTTGATCGCGATCGGAACGCCGGCCAGCGGCCCGAGCTTTTCACCACGAGCGCGTTTCTCGTCGATGCTCCGCGCGGCGGCGAGTAGCGGTGCTTCTGGCACGTGCAAGAACGCGTTGAGCTCGTGCCCGGCCGTGATGCGATCGAGCGACGCCTTCGCGATCTCGAGCGCCGGCACGTCGCCTCGCGCCACCGTGGCCGCAAGGTCGCCCATCGTCAGGTCGAGAGGTGCTGCCATCACTCGTCCACGAAGGCAGGTACGGCAAACCCGCCGCCGGCTCGGCGCGGCGCTTCCGCGAGCGACGTGTCGGTGGGGATGCTGGGCTGCTGAAGATCCGGTCGCAGGGGCGCCTGCTCGGCGGCCACGTGCGCCGTCTCCGGCACGCCGCTGGTGTCGAGACGGCCGAGCTCCTCGACATGCTCGAGGATCTTGGCGAGGTCGCGCTGCATCGTCGTGACCTCGTCGTCCCCGAGTTCGAGCCGCGCGAGCCGAGCCACGTGCAGGACCGTCTCTTTGGTGATCGCCATCGCCGCCGCTCATACCAGCGCCGGCCGGGGTGTGGAAAGGCGGGGCCAAGTCCCGCACATTCGTTCAGGAAACCGGCGCCGACCCCGTGACGCCGCGCAACCGCCCGACGGACCGGACCGATGCGAGCGTCGTGCCCGGTTCACGCGCTTCCGGCTCGACGGCCACCACGCTCGTCTATAGGCTTCGCTCGAGAGCGCCGCGCCTCGCTGATCGATGGAGGCCCGCCGGGGCACACGTGAGACAAGGCGAGTTCGTCAAAGGTCAGCCGGTACCGGGCACTCGCTACCGGGTGCTCGATCTGGTCGGCGTCGGCGGCATGGGCTCGGTCTACGAGGTCGAGCACATCGAGCTCGGCAAGCGGTTCGTGCTGAAGGCGCTGCTCAGCGACCTCGCGATGCGCGAGGATCTGGTGATCCGCTTGAGGAACGAGTGGCGCGCGCTCGGCAGGCTCGAGCACCCGAACATCGTCGCGGTAACGGACGCCGGCACCACGAGCGGCAACGTCCCGTACTTCGTCATGGAGCGGCTCGAAGGCGAGACGCTCGCTCAACGCCTGAAGCGCGTTCGGCGCCTGTCACCCGCGGACACACTCCGTATCGCGAATGGTCTCCTCGAAGGCCTCGCCGCGGCCCACGAGATCGGCGTCGTCCACCGCGACATCAAGCCGCCGAACATCTTCCTTTCCGCAGGAAATCGGCCAAAGATCCTCGATTTCGGCGTGGCCAAGATCGCCGACGCAGGGAACGCCATCACGGCGCGCGGCGTCGCCGTCGGGACCCCGCGCTACATGTCGCCCGAGCAGGCCAGCGGTGAGCGCGTGGACGGGCGGTCGGACCTCTACGCTGTCGGGCTGATCCTCCACGAGATGCTCGCGGGCGCCGGACCCTTCGACGATGCTCGCGACGCGAACGAGATGCTGCTGGCGCACCTCGGGCGGGTGCCGCCGAATCTCGCAACGGCGGGGCTCGGGGTGTCGGCGGAGCTCGGCGACCTCGTTGCTCGGCTGCTCGCCAAGGAGCCCAGCGCGCGGCCGCCGAACGCGCGGGCCGCCGCCGCCATGGTGAGGGCGGCGGAGCGCTCGTACGGCGCCAGGGTGGAACCCGACGCGCCGACTCCGCCCGCCGGCGAGCTCCTCGTGGCGAACGGTTCCCGGCAGCCGTCGTCTTCCGTCGGCGCGCCGGACACGGTCGCGCCCGTCACCGAAGAACTCCCGACGCGGGCCGGGCTCGTCGCCGAGGGCGCATCACCGCAGAAAGACACGCTGATCGACGATCGCGGCAGCACGCTGTCGGGCGAGGCCACGTTCGGAACACGCACCGAGCTCCTGACGGCGGTGGTTCCTCCCGCCGGGTCGATCGCGGAAACGCACACGCGGGTGCCGGTAACGCCGCCTGACGGCCAGCGAACGCTCGACCCCGTGCCGACGGAAAGCCGGGCTCCGTCGATGCCGCCCGGTAGTGCGCGCCGGCGCGGAGCGCAGCTCGCCGGCGCGCTCTCGCTGGTGGTCGTCGCGGGGGTCGTGGCATCGTTCGCGCTTCGAGAACCGCGCACGCCGAGCACCGAAGCTGACGGACCGCCGACGGACCGTGCGTCCGCTCCGCACGTCGAGCCGGCAGCCGTCGTCGCCGCGGCCAAGCCGCCTCCGCGCGCGGTCTTGGCAAAAGCGCCGATCGCGTCGGTCACGGTGGTGACGGCGCCGTCCACCGCGGTCCCGTCTACCGCGCCTCCCGCGGCCGTCTCCGCGACGCTGCCGTCCGCCGTCGCCAAGGTTCCGCCGCCGGCAGTGCAAGCGGGGGCGACCACGGCGGGCGCGCCGGGAGGCGCTCCGCCGAGCGCTCGGGCCACGAAAACCGCGAAAAAGCCGCGGGTTCTGGCGGGGTTGCCCGAGTCGGGGCTCTAGACTAGGTTTTCGGCCCCCCGGAATTCCCCGGGGACACACCACACACCCTGAAGCGCGTCCGTCGGGTTCGGTGCTGGCAGCAAGTCTGCCGGCTTGCCCGCGGCGGGGTGGAGGCACAACCGAAAGGAGCAGCGCACCATGACCGATGTTCAACCGAGCGAAAGCTCGGTCAATGAGAGTCTTCCGTACGAGGCCGCACCCCCCGAGGGGGAGCGCCAGAAGCGTGACCCCGCCCAACCGCTCGGCGTGAAGGAGCTGTTCGAAGCGGGCGTCCACTTCGGCCACCAGACCAAGCGCTGGAACCCGAAGATGCGCCCGTTCATCTACGGCGCGCGGAGCGGGATCCATATCGTGGATCTCGATCAAACGGCGCGTCTGTTCAAGCGCGCGTTCGACTTCGTGGGCGACACCGTGGCCCGCGGCGGTTCGGTGCTGTTCGTCGGCACCAAGCGCCAGGCGCAAGAGATCGTGCAGGAAGAAGCGCGACGCGCCGGCATGTTCTTCGTGACCAATCGCTGGCTCGGCGGCACGCTGACGAACTTCCGCACCATCAAGGGCGGCCTCGATCGGCTCCGCACCCTCGAGCGCATGCGCGAGGACGGCACGCACGAGCAGCTCCCGAAGAAAGAGGTCGTGCAGCTCGAGAAAGAGCGTGCTCGGCTCGAGAAGTACATCGGCGGCCTGAAAGGCATGGGGCAGCTCCCGCAGGCGGTGTTCGTCATCGACCCGGCGCAAGAGGCGATCGCGATCAGCGAGGCGCGCAAGCTGCGCGTGCCGATCGTCGCCATCACCGACACCAACTGCGATCCGGATCTGGTCGACTTCGTGATCCCCGGCAACGACGATGCCATCCGTTCGGTGCGGCTGATCACCAGCGCGATCGCCGACGCCTGCGTGTACGGGCTGGCGCGACGGCGCGAGAGCCAGCACGCGAGCGAACGCGAGGGTGGCGGCGGCGGTTCGTCGCGCGGCGCCATCGAAACTCAGGTCATCTACGCGCCGCGTGGTCCGCGTGGCCCGGAAGGCGACAACTGAGTCATGAGCCAGGTCAGCATGCAGCAGGTGAAGGAGCTCCGAGACCGCACCCAGGCGGGGCTCAACGATTGCAAGTCGGCGCTCGGCGAGGCGAACGGCGACATGGAGAAGGCGGTCGAGATCATTCTGAAGAAGGGTCTCGCGAAGAGCGCCAAGCGTGCCGGCGCGATCGCCACCGAAGGCGTCGTCACGGCGCTCGTCGGTGCCGACGGCAAGGCCGGCGTGATCGTGGAAGTGAACATCCAGACCGACTTCGCCGCCCGCAATCAGGATTTCCTCGATTTTGCCGGCAAGGCTGCGCAGGCGGCGTTCGCCGCTCGTGCCGGTGCCGATCTCGGCGCGGAGAAGATGCCCGGCGGCTCAGGCACGGTGGAGGAAGCCCGACAGGCGCTCGTCGGCCGGCTGGGCGAGAACATCACCGTTCGTCGCTGGGAACGCGTTTCGATCGACGGCCCCGGCAAGGTCCACGCCTACGTGCACCTTGGCGGCAAGGTGGGCGTGCTGCTCGGCACCCGAGCGAGCAACGACGCCGCGACGAAGTCGGCGTCGTTCGAAAAGTTCGTCGACGATTGCTCGATGCAAATCGCGGCGATGGCTCCGTCTTTCCTTTCCGCGTCGGAAGTCCCGGCGGACGCCAAGGCGAAGCAAGCTCAGATCTTCGAAGCGCAACTGGTCGACGAGGGAAAGCCCGAGAAAGCCCGCCCGAAGATCATCGAGGGCAAGCTCGCCAAGTGGATGAAAGAAGTGTGCTTGCTCGAGCAGACGAGCGTCGTAGAGTCCGAGAAGAGCGTCGAGGAGCTTCGGGCAGCGCTTGCCAAGGAACTCGGCGCCGACGTCGTGCTCGCACGGTTCGTGCGCTTCGAGCGGGGCGAAGGCATCGAGAAGCCAACGGGTGACGACTTCGCGGCGGAAGTCGCGAAGATGGCCGGAGGATGAGGCTCGCCGCGGTCTCCATCGACCTCGACGAGATCCATCACTACCACGCGATCCATGGGCTCCCGGCGGCGGCGGCCGCCGGGCATGCCGGCTACGACGTCGCGTTGCCTCGCGCCGCGGCGTGGGCCAAGGGGCTCGATCTTCCGCTCACGCTTTTCGTCGTCGGCCGCGATCTCGACCGGCCGGCGAACGCGGAGAGCATCCGCGAGCACCAGCGGAAGGGCCACGAGATCGGCAACCACAGCCTCTCGCACCGCTACGAGCTCACGGTGCTGCCGCGGGCCGAGATGGAAGCGGAGGTCGACGGCGGGCTGCGTGCCGTGGAGCGCGTGACCGGTGCTCGACCGGCCGGCTTTCGCGCGCCGGGCTACCTCCTGAACGACGAACTCGCGGATGTCGTTCGCGCCGTCGGCGCCGAGTACGACTCGTCCGTGTTCCCCAGCCCGCCGTATTACGCGGCCAAGGCGGCCAAGCTCTTTGCGATGCGCCTCCGCGGCCGCGCGTCGCACTCCGTGCTCGATAGTCCGAGCGTGCTCCGCGCACCGACCCGGCCGTACCGGCTCGGGCGCCCGTACTGGCAGGCGGGGACGGGGCTACTCGAACTTCCGATCCAGGTCACGCCCGGCACGCGCCTGCCGTTCATCGGCACCTCGCTGGTCTTGGCAGGTCCTGACGGTGCACGGCTCCTCACGCGCACGGTGCTCGGCGAACCGTTCGTGAACATCGAGCTCCATCTGATCGATTTTCTGGGCCAAGACGATGGGCTCACCGACCTCGCGCCGCACCAGCCGGACGTCCGCGTGCCTTTCGCGCGGAAGGTGCAGGCTCTTACGGCGACGGTCGAGCTCCTGCGCGAGCGCGGGTTCGGCTTCGTCCGCCTCGACGAAGCCGCCCGGGCGCAGGGCCTGTGAGGGTCAGGGCTGTCGCCGGCCGAAGGCGACAAGCACGCCGAGCGAAGCACCGAGAGCGTCGGCGACGGCGTCGCCCACCGAGGCGCTGCGATCGGGTAGCGCAAGTTGGTAGATTTCGATCACCACCCCGATCGCGGCGGCGAGGAGCGCCGCGAGAACGGCGAGGGGAATGCGCCGCGTGCGGGGGAACTCGTAGCGAAGCGCGCGCAGCACCAGCCACTGCAAGACAAGGAACGCAAACGCGTGGAGCAGCTTGTCGAAGGGAATACCGATGAGGGCATCCGAGCCCGCAGGCGGAGGGGGACCGCCGCCACCGATGAAGAGCAGGATCGTCCAGAACACCGCCGGCAGCACGTTCCGCGCGAAGCTGCCCCCGTCCGGTGCCTCGGGTCCCGACGGGTCGATTGCTGGTGGGGCCTCCACGGTCATCCGCGCCCGGGCTCCCGAGGGGGCAGTTCCGCCGTCTCCTCGAGCTCCCGCCCTCGGGTTTCGGGGATGAGGACGAGCAGGAGGACGAAGGCCATCGCCGGAAACAGGACGCTCCAACGGACCACCGGTCCCCAGCCCGTGTCCACGGCAATGAGCCCGACGAGCGGCGGCGAGATCCAGTAGCCGACGCGGCCGATGAGATTGTTCGACCACATGAAAGCGTCTCCGCGGAGCGCTGTCGGGAAGAGCTCCGTGGTGAGCGTGTTGAGCAGGGTGAGCACCGCGTTCAGCGCAAACACGGCGAGGATCATGGCCAACGAGAGCTCGAGCTTCGAGGTGAAGCCGTAGATGCCGAGAAGGCCGAGCCCGAGAGGGACGTAGACGAACACCGCGCCCAGCCGGCGCCCGAAGTGGTCGAAGATCTTACCGGCAAGGAACACCAGCGGCATGGCCGCCAGCGCGCCGATCTTGACCACGTCGGCTGCCGCGCGATCCGTCATGCCGAGTTCGCCGAGTGCGTAATCCTTCCAGACCGCGACCCCGTTTTGGGTGCAGACGTAGGTCAAAAACCAGATCGCCCCGAGCTCGAGCACGCGGCGGCGATACGGCGTACGAAAGATCGCGGTGAGCGGCTTCCGCTCCTGGGCCGCGGCCCGGGCGGCGAAACGTTCGGTCTCGCGCAGATCGCGGCGGGCCCACGCCATCAAGAGAAGCGGCAAGATGCCGACCATGTAAACGCTGCGCCAGCCGAACGCCTCGGTGAGCACGGGGACGAGTCCGGCGCACAGCACCCCGCCGAGCCCGGACGCGGCCGAGACGACGCCGATCACGGTGCCGCGCCGCGCCGCTGGGAACTCCTCCGCGGCGATCACCATGCTGACGGCCCACTCGCCGATCAGGAAGACGCGCCCGAGGAGCTGACAGGCGCCGAACACCCAAACGTTGGGCGAAAGGCCCGACAGGAAAGTGAAGAGCGCGTAACCGAGGATGGTGACCGAAAGCACGCGTTTTCGGCCCCAGCGGTCGGCCCTGCCGACCAGTAGGTACGCGAGCACGGTGCCGCCGTTGACGACGCCGAGCAAAAGGCCCGCTCCGTCGCGGCCGAGGCCGAACTCCGCGCGGATGTTGGTGAGCAGTTGGGTGAGTGCAAAAAAGTCGTAGCCCTCGAAGAAGGTGGCGACCCCGAGGAAAGCAAACAACCGCCGCTGGTAGGGCGTCAGGCGCGGGGTTTCGCCCGCGCTCTGCTCCCGGGAGCCCTCCGTCATTCGATCAGATCGCTCTCGGGGCTCGACGCGCTCGCGTACGCTTTCCTCGGCATCCGGCCGGCGAGGTACGCCTTCCGCCCGGCGCTCACGGCCTCGCGCATCGCCTCGGCCATCAGCACCGGCTCTTTGGCGGCGGCGATGGCCGTGTTCATCAGCACGCCATGGCAGCCGAGCTCCATCGCGATCGCCGCGTCGCTCGCCGTGCCCACGCCGGCATCGACGATCACCGGGACCTTCGCGTGCTCGAGAATGATGCGGAGGTTGTGGGGATTCCTGATGCCGAGGCCGGAGCCGATCGGCGCCGCGAGCGGCATCACGGCGGCGCAGCCGAGGTCTTCGAGCTTCCGGCAGACGATCGGATCGTCGATGCAGTACGGGAGTACGGTGAAGCCCTCTTTGATCAAGATCTTCGCGGCTTCGAGGGTCTGCTCGTTGTCGGGGTAGAGCGTTTTCGGGTCGCCGATCACCTCGAGCTTCACGAGTTCACCAACGCCGAGTTCGCGGGCGAGGCGAAGCGTGCGGACGGCTTCGTCCGCCGTGTAGCAACCGGCAGTGTTCGGCAGGATGGTGTAGCGCCCGCCGAGCAGGAGCTTGCCGAGCGACCCTTCGCCGCGGTCCCCGAGGTTGATCCGGCGGATGGCGACCGTGACCACCTCGGCGCCCGATGCGGCGAGCGCTTGCTCCGTCTCCTCGACGCTCCGGTACTTACCGGTGCCGACGAACAACCGGGATTGGAAGCGGCGCTGGCCGATGACGAGGGGGTCGTCCGCGCTCGGGCTCCCCGTAGGGCTCCTCCCCGCAGGGCTCACAGAAATCCCGCACGCTTCGTCGTGGCTCCCAGCGGGGTGTCCACGCTCCCGCAGTAGATGTCCTCGAGCGCGACGACGTAGTGTTCGCCCTTGTTCGTGCGCGCGTGGATCAGTGTCCCCTCGGCCTTCACGGTCTGCACCCGCGCGATGCTGAGCGTGGCGCCGCCGGAGGCGACGTAGAGGGTCAACGCGCGGCCGTCGGGCAGCGCCATGAAGCCCTGATCCGCCTTCTTCGCTTCCGCAACCGAGAGCAGCGCGCTCCAGTGTTCCTGGGTCATGGGTCGGAAGCTTTCGACGCGGGGCGCCGGAGTCAAGGTTTGACCACCGGCGCGCGTGATTTTAGGCTCGGGCGACGTGTCGGAAGCCGCAGAGGAAACGCCGCCGAACGGCCATCACATCGAGGTCGAGAACCTCGAACGGCGCTTCGGTGCCTTCGTCGCCCTCACCGGCGTCAACATGCAGGTCGCCCGAGGCGCCATCACGGTCGTGATCGGCGGGTCCGGAGCCGGAAAAACCACGTTGCTCAAGCTCCTGATCGGCCTCGACCGGCCGACCAGTGGCAGCGTGAAGGTCGGTGGCATCGACATCACGCGCCTCGGCGAACGCGAGTTGAATCGCGTTCGCCGCCGTTTCGGCATGGTGTTCCAGTACTCGGCCCTGCTCGACTCGATGAACGTGCTCGAGAACGTCGCGTTCCCGCTGCGCGAGCACACCAAGCTCCGTGAACGCGAGATCCGCGAACGGGTGCGCGACAAGCTCAGCGTGCTCGGGCTCCAGGGCACCGAAAACCGCTACCCGAGTGAGCTTTCCGGCGGCATGCGAAAGCGGGTGGGCCTTGCCCGGGCGTTGATGCTCGACCCCGAAGTCGTGCTCTACGACGAGCCGACGAGCGGCCTCGATCCGATCACCAGCCGGCGGGTCGACGACCTGATCCTCGAAACGCGCGATCGCTTCGGCGTCACGAGCATCGTGATCTCCCACGATATGGTCGGGGCGCTGCGTATTTCCGACCAAATCGTGCTGCTCGCGAACGGACGAGTCGTCGCCGAGGGGCCGCCGCGCGAGCTCGTGAGCGCTCGGTCCGGGTTGCTTCAGGACTTCCTCGAGTCGAGCGGCATCGCGGCCGACCGGCTGATCGCCGCGCGTGCGTCGCACGCCTAGTCCGGCGCCGCTCCCGCAGTCGCCGAGTGGAAAGGCGAGGCGGCCCGGGTTAGCCTCCGGACCCGCATGGCCCTCACGCTTCTCGTCACCGGCGCCGCGGGCTTCGTCGGAAGCCACGCCGCAGAGGCGCTCGCGCGTCGCGGCGATCGGGTCGTGGGCTTGGATTCGTTTCACCCGTACTACGATCCGGCGCGGAAGCGCGCGAACGTGCGCGAGGTCGAGACCGAGCTCAAAGCCTCCGCCGGGACCTTCTCGCTGGTCGAGGGCGACGTGCGAGACGAGGCGCTCCTCGCACGCCTGTTCACCGAGCACCGCTTCGACGCCGTCGTCCACCTGGCCGCGCTCGCCGGCGTGCGAGCCTCGGTCGAGGATCCCAAGCAGTACTTCGACGTGAACCTCGGCGGCACGCTGAACCTGCTCGAAGCAGCTCGCCGTCACGACTGCCGGCGGTTCGTGTTCGCGTCGACATCCTCCGCCTACGGGGCAAGTCCTACCGTCCCCTTCGTCGAGACGGACCCGGCGGATCGACCCCTCGCGCCGTATCCGGCCAGCAAACGCGCGGCCGAACTCCTCGGGCATTCCTACCACCACATTCACGGCATCGGGTTCGTCGCCCTGCGCTTTTTCACCGTGTACGGCCCGCGCGGCCGTCCGGACATGCTCACCTACAAGCTGGTCGACGCGATGCGCACGGGGGAGCCGATCCCGCTCTACGACGACGGCCGCTTGCTCCGCGACTGGACCCACGTCACCGATACCGTCCAGGGCATCCTCGGTGCACTGGATGCGAACCTCGGCTACGAGATCGTCAATCTAGGCCGCGGGGCTCCGGTGCTGGTCTCCGACTACATCCGCGCGTTCGAGACGATCACGGGCAAGCGCGTTCCGACGCGATCGGCGCGGCGGCCCGAGGCCGACGTCGAGCGCACGCACGCGAGCATCGACCGTGCCCGGCGTATGTTCGGCTACGAGCCTCGCATCGGTGTCGAAGACGGCGCGCGAAGCTTCGTCGAATGGTTCGAGCGCGCGGTCGGTCCCATCGGCAAGTGATGGCCGCGGGGGCCGAATCGAGTCGGGCGATCGCACCGCGCCTGATCGCGATCACGGATTTTGGCACGCTGGGCGTTCGCCAGACGCTCGGGTGCCTCGGGGCGCTGACGGCGGCGGCGCTGCCGAATACCGTGATGGTTCAACTCCGGGACCGAACGTTGCCCACGCGGGAGTTGGTCGACGTGGGTCGCGAACTCGCCGCGCTCTGCCGGAGGCAGGCCCAGCTCCTTCAGGTCAATGATCGGCTCGACCTCGCACTCCTGCTCGATGCCGATGCCGTGCACCTCGGGGAGGGCAGCGTGACCACGGGCGATGCTCGGCGCCTCGTCGGGGCACGCTTGGTGACCCGCGCCTGCCACGATCCCGGCGCGGCCGGCGCCGTCGATGCGGACGGGTTATTGCTGTCGCCGGTTCTCGCGCCGCGAAAGGGGAGGGAAGCGCTCGGCGTCGAAGGGCTCGAGCGGGCGCGGCGCGCTCTGGCCGGGGCCACCAGCAAGACGCTGCTTTTCGCGCTCGGCGGGGTCGACGCAGCGGGGGCCGGACCCTGTCTCGCGGCGGGGGCCGACGGGGTGGCCGCGATCGGTGCGACCCAATCGGAAACAGGCGCGCTCGACCTCGTCCGGGCGCTCGGTATCCCTCGCTAGGCGGGCGACTTCGGGCCCTCGTAGGGGCTTAACCGCCGGGTGGCGGATCTGGTATTGGGACCGGCGAATCGGTGGATCGGAAGCCGATCAGCGACAATTCGTTCGAGGTCACGCAACCAGGGCGCGCGCCGCGCCGACTACGTCATGTGCCGCCCAGAACGGGCGGGGGCCAAGCGTTCAGGAGAGAGCCATGAGTTCAAAGAGGTTGTCGTCTTCGTTGTTCAGCGTCCTTGGAGTAGCGGTGCCCGTCCTCGTGGCGGGCTTCGGCAACGCGTGCAGCAGCGACTTCGAAGGATGCGCTGCCAGTCGATCCTGCGGCGCCGCCGCCGGCGAGGCTGGCGAGGGCGGCAGTGGCGCGACCGCCGGTAAGGGCGGCGCCGGGGGCAAGGGGGCGGGTGGAAGCGCGGGCCGTGCCGTCGAGATGGGGGGCGAAGGTGGCGAGGAAGCCGGCGGCAAAGGCGGCACCAGCGGGAGCAACAGCGGCGGAACCGGCGGCATGGCCGGCGGTGACGCGGGTCAGGGCGGTGGCGATGACGAGGGCGGAGCCCCGGGAACCGGCGGCTCGGGCGGGAGCTCGGGATCGGCCGGAGCCGGTGGCACCGCGGGCAGTAGCGCTTTGGACATGACCCCTCCCACGCTGACGCTCAAGCGTCTGACGCGGCTCGTCCCTCCGTCCGCGGCTCGAGACGAAGCCGATCTCGAGGGCGCGACCGGCGTCGCGGCCGACACGACGCTGGTCCTCACCTTCAGCGAGCCGATGGATCGCGTCACGACTCAGGCCGCGTTCCAGTCGGCCGACATCTCCGGCGTGACGTTCGCCTGGAGCGGCGACGACACGGTCCTCACCATCACGCCGAACGCGGCCCTCGCCTACGCGACGGGCGATTCGACCGTCGCCGCGCTTTCGTACACGATCTCGATCACCGACACCGCGGAAGATCAGGCCGGCAACCGCATGGCCTCGAGCTGGTCGGGGACCTTCAGCACGATGCGCCAGGTGAGCCAGACGCTCACGGCTTCTGGCGCCGAGGCCGTCCGTCACATTCGCACCTCGAGCAACACGAGCTGCGGCAGCGACCCCTGGGTCGGCGACAACACCTTCAACGAGGCGTCGTGCATCGCGATCCAGTTCGATCTGGCGCTGATCCCGGAGGGAATCGTGTCCTGGCTGCGCTCCACGGCGAGCGGCGAGTTCCTGAATCGAGAGGGCGCCGCCTTCACGCACCTCGGCGATGTCCACTTCTACGAGTTCGACGCCGTGCCGCTCACGACCGCAGGCTGGGCAACGATGCCGATCGTCGACCGCGGGGTCTTCGCGTACAACGACCGCCAGTATCCCTCGATCGATCTCCTCGGCTCGATGCCGGAGGCCTACGCGACCCAGGGCACGAACGGCACCCTCCTCCAGTACCGCGTGAGCTTCCCGATCCAGACGAACTCCGACGAGACCCTTCAACTCGTCCGGTTCGCCTGCACCTACGATCTCGAGCTCGAGTACTTGATCCCCTAGACCGCGACGTGCGGGCGGCGCGCCGTGCGGCGGCGTGCGCCGTGTGTCGACTTCGGAGCGTCCAGGCGTGCCGAGGAGCGCGCCGGAAGCTCGGGACGCTACATCTGCTCGCGGATCTCTTCGACGACGCCCGCGATGCCGTCGTTGTCCGCGCCGCCGCCGCTGCCCGCGGGGCCGGCCGTACCGAGTTCGAAGGTCACGTCGGCGGTCACGGTGCTGTCCCCCGTGTGCAGCACGCCGACCGAGATACCGCCCGCGCCGCCGCCGCCGGCGCCACCGTTGCCACCCTTGCCGCCGTTGCCGCCGTCGCACGCGGAGCCAACGCCGTTGCCCTTTACGCCGCCGCCCTGGCCCAGCTCACCCGCGATGCCGTCTCCGCCACGTCCAGCGTCGCCGGTCGTGATGAAGGAAGCGACGAGCGTGACGTTCGACATCACCGCTACGAGCCCGATGCTCGCGCCGCCGCCCTTGCCGGCGCCGCCGCCCGTGCCGCCGCAGCCGCCGCAGGCCCCGCCGCCACCGCCGCCGGCAACCAGTCCGCCGCCGCCGCCGCCGCCCTGGCCGGGCGTACCCGTGAGGCCCGCCGTGCCGGCCGCCGGCGTCCAGCCGAGCGACGCGAGCGTGCCGAGGACGTCCGCGCCGTCCGCTTCCGTGCGGTTGGGGGCGTTTCCACCGTTCGCGCCGTTCGTGTTGTTGTCCCGGCATTGCTCGAACGTGCTGCCCTGGCCGCCGCCGAGGTTGGAGGGGGTGCCGGTTCCACCGCCGGTAGGTGTAACGCCTCCGTCGCCGCCAACTGCGCCGACTGAGGTCGTCTGATCACCGCACTCGCAAGGCGTTGGGCCTCCGCCTTCGAGCAACATTGCGTTTTGCCCGCCCTGATTCATCGATGTGTGATTCGACACCGGCGTCATCGCGCTCGCGCCGTTCGCGCCGTCGCCCGCGGTGATGTGGACGCGCGTCAGCGTCACCGCGTCGGAGCCGGACACGAAGACGGCGATGCTGCTCGCCCCGGCCGCCGTCGCATGCGCCGAGCGGAGCTCGATGTCCGATAGCGTGAGGCCGCTCACGTCCGTTACCTGGAGGGCGTAGCCGGGGTCGGTCGGAGAGATGAGGGGACGCTCGTCTTCGTCGTACACCCAAGGGGAGCCGCCGGTGGGGCAGGCGAAGCCGCCATGAAGTGCGATGTCATCGTCGGTGACGACGACGCTTTCGTCGAAGGTGCCCGAGCAGATGAAGATCGGCGCCGGGCTACTCGCCGCGCGGTCGATGGCCGCGTTGATGGTGGCGAGCGGCGACGAGGGTGTGCCGTCGTTAGAGTCGTTGCCGGTCGGAGAGACGAAGATGCCGTTGTCCGCGTCGGCGACGCAGCCGGGCACGGGAGCCGCCGGGTTGCAGGTTGTCGGAGGGGGATCCCCGCCGCCACCCTCCCCACCGCTGCCGGCCGCTGCACCCGACCCACCCTCGGCGCCTTCAGCCCCCGCTTCGCCGCCGATTCCGCCCGAAGCGCCAACCCCCGCACTCGTTCCTCCCGCTCCTCCGTTGCCTGCTGCCTTACCCCCTGTGCCGCCGTTGCCCCCACCCGCGGACCCTGCGCTTCCGGCGCTACCACCCGCACCCGAAGTGGGACTCGGAACGTACGCACACTTGCATTCGGTAGTGCACGCCGACGACGCGAGACCGAGAAAGGCCAGCGCTCCCATGAGCCCGGCACCGACGCCCCCTCTACGCATCAACCTTGCAGCTCGTTCTCCGCGACACCCGCGATGCCGTTGTTGTTCGCTCCGCCGCCGGTGCCCGCCGGCCCGGCCATGCCAAGTTCGAAGGTCACGTCGGCCGTCACGGTGCTGTCGCCCGTGTGCAGCACCCCGACCGAGATGCCGCCCGCGCCGCCGCCGCCGGCGCCACCGTTGCCACCCTTGCCGCCGTTGCCGCCGTCGCACGCGGAGCCAACGCCGTTGCCCTTTACGCCGCCGCCCTGGCCTAGCTCACCCGCGATGCCGTCTCCGCCGCGTCCAGCGTCGCCCGTCGTGATGAAGGAAGCGACGAGGGTGACGTTCGACATCACCGCGACGAGCCCGATGCTCGCGCCGCCGCCTTTGCCGGCGCCGCCGCCGGTGCCGCCGCAACCGCCGCAGGCGCCGCCGCCACCGCCGCCGGCTGTGACCGCGGCTCCACCCCCGCCGCCCTGACCCGGTTCGCCCGTTAGGCCTGACGCTCCGGCCGCGGGTGTCCAACCAGAAGTGCCAAGGGTGCCAAGGAGGTTCGCGCCATCCGCATCGGATTCATTGGGAGCGCTGCCACCGTCGTGCCCCGTGCCTACCGTGGCGCAGCTGCCAACCGCGCCGGGTTGCCCGCCACCCTGGTCTGGGGTTCCCGCCCCGCCCGCCGTCGGGCTCAACCCGCCGTCGCCGCCCGAAGCTCCAATCGAGGCCGTCGCATCTCCGCACGCGCAGGGCGTTGCCTCGCCCCCTTCAGTCAGCACCGCGTCCTTCCCGGTCTGGTCCGCGGTCGTATGGTTCGACACCGGCGCCATCGCGCTCGCGCCGTTCGCGCCGTCGCCCGCGGTGATGTGGACGCGCGTCAGCGTCACCGCGTCGGAGCCGGACACGAAGACCGCGATGCTGCTCGCCCCGGCCGCCGTCGCGTGCGCGGAGCGGAGCTCGAGGTCCGATAGCGTGAGGCCGTTCACGTCCGTTACCTGGAGGGCGTAGCCGGGGTCGGTCGGAGAGATGAGGGGGCGCTCGTCTTCGTCGTACACCCACGGAGCGCCGCCGGTGGGGCAGGCGAAGCCGCCGTGAAGCGCGAGGTCATCGTCGGTGACGACGACGCTTTCGTCGAAGGTGCCCGAGCAGATGAAGATCGGCGCCGGACGACTCGCCGCGCGGTCGATGGCCGCGTTGATGGTGGCGAGCGGCGACGAGGGTGTGCCGTCGTTAGAGTCGTTGCCGGTCGGAGAGACGAAGATGCCGTTTTCCGGGTCCGCGACGCAGCCAGCTATCGGCGCGCTGGGATCGCAGATCGGTGGCGGTGGGTCGCCCTTGCCACCTTCGCCGCCAGCACCGCCCGCGCCGCTTTCCGCTCCGCCTCCGGAAGCTCCCGCGTCGCCTCCGGTGCCGCCACCGGCGTTGCCCGCCGTGCCGCCCTTGCCGCCGCCGCCCCCTCCGCTCCCGGCCTTACCACCCGTGCCCGCCTTGCCTCCGCTGCCGCTCCCCGATGTTCCGGCGGTTCCGGCGCTGCCGCCCGAGCCTGCCGCGGGGGTGCCGCATTCGTAGCTGTCCGCGGCGCAGAACTCCGAACCGCCGCAGCCGTGCACGACCGCGGCCCAGCCGAGAACGCCGAGCGAGCCCAGCGTGGTGAAGCCGCGGAGCCGCGGCCTGGCGGCGCGCTTTCCTGCCGTGTCGCCACGCTCGGGATCAGCCGTTCGCACGGATCGCCCCTTCAAGAAAGTCATCACGCACGGGCTGTTCGTAGCCTCGCGGCCGGGAATTGTCCACTTTCCCCCCTCGCCCTTGAGGGTACGCAAAGGGGGTGAACGCCCGCCGGGCGATCGCGTTCGGGTACGGCGCGCCGAGTTGGCGAGTTGACGGAAACCATGCCGGCCGTCGTGCTCCTCAGGCCTCAGGCGGGTGCTTCGTCCGGGTCGATCGCACCGCGTCGCAAGAAACCAACGCGGAGCAGCCACGTGCGGGGCGGAACGACAGGCGCAGGCGCGTCGACGCCGGAGTGCATGCCGACGAACTCGTGCGGCAGGCGCTTGCGGCTCCGGGCAGTCTCGAGTCCGAACACGAGCTCCCGCGGTCGGCGCCACCCCGCGAACCAAGCGGCGGAAGAGCAGAAATCAGCAAATCCAGCCGCGAGACGCCCCCGGCCGCGCGCGTGCTTCCTCGCGTTCATGAGCACATAGACGAGCGCCGCCCGCGCCTCGCGCGGCGTCTTCAGCGCGCGCACGTGATACCGATCTGCAAAGACGCGCCCGCTGCGCTTGGCGCGGCGGTTCACGGCGCGCGCGACGCGAATGGAGAGCCCCTGAACGCCGCGAGCCAGGGCGCGCCGGTCCTGTGCCTCTGCCAGCAAGTGCACGTGATCCCGCTGCACCGAAAAATGCACCAGCCGAAACCCAAACCGCTCGCGCGCCGCTCCCAGCGCACGCCGCACCTCGAAAAACACCATTCCCTCGCGGAGCGAGGGAATGTCTTTCACCACCCTGAGCGTGACATGCACCGGGTGGTGCCGAGACAGCGCCGGCCGAACCAGATGTGACACCCCCGCCCGCGCCCCGTTCGGAGGCCTTCCCGCGCCCTTCCGCGCCCCGCCCCACGTCCGGAAGACGAGGGAAAGTTGCGGCCTTTGCCGTGCCCTCGGCCCGCCGTCTGACGGCGTCTTCCGGGCCCGACTCGCGTCCGACTTAGCTGCCGAGGGCGCCGCCTTCGGCGGGGGGACGCCGCCTTCGGCGGCGGTCGCTCCCGAGGAGCGTGGCCGGCGGTACCTTCGGGGCACATCTTGAATTAGCATATATTTCGGTTCGTGCAAGTGAGATCCGAGCGCCGCGATAAGAAGCAACCCGCGGACAAACAGCAACCTGGGGCGTGCCGGCGCGGAAGCAGGGTTGGAGGAGCCGTATCTTTCGCGAGGCTTCGTCGCGGCGCGCAGCCACGTACCGCACCACGCCGATCCCGACCCGCCTGCGAAGGCGGGAGGCGGAAACGGGTGTCTGGGTCGGCGCGATCCGTCGTTGCGACGCGCAGCGGTTGCTCAGGTCGCGGTGATCCGTCGTTGCGCTGCGCGGCGGTTTTCTAGGTCGCTGCGACGCGCGCGGGCTGCCTGGGACGGCGCGATCCGTCGTCGCGACGCGCGCGTGGTGTCGATGCGGTGTCGCTGGGAACGCTCGAGGCGCGGCCGTTGCGACGCGGTCGCGAGAGGGCGTCGACCGCGGCATCGGGCGCGGCGGTTCGCTTCGCGAGCTCAGACGTAGCGCAGGGATTTTCCGGAGCGCTGTTCCTCGCGGGCGAGCTCGAGGTCGTGGTCGGTCATCAGTTTCACGAGTTCGAGGAAGCTCGTGCGCGGTTTCCAGCCGAGGCGCTTGTGGGCGAGGCTCGCGTCGCCGAGCAGGAGGTCCACTTCACTCGGGCGGAGGTAGCGGGGATCGGTCTTGACGTGTTCCTTCCAGTCGAGCCCGAGGTGTCCGAAGCAGGCGTCGAGGAATTCCTTGACGCTGTGGGTCTCTCCGGTCGCGATCACGAAGTCTTCGGGTTCCTTCGCCTGGAGCATGAGCCACATCGCTTCGACGTAGTCCTTGGCGTAGCCCCAATCGCGCTTGGCATCGAGGTTGCCGAGCGTGAGCGTCTTCTGCAGCCCGGCTTTGATGCGGCCGGCTGCCCGCGTGATCTTGCGGGTGACGAAGCTCTCGCCGCGGCGCGGGGACTCGTGATTGAAGAGGATGCCGTTCACCGCGAACATGCCGTAGGCCTCGCGGTAGTTCAGCGTGGAGTAGAACGCGAAGGCCTTGGCGGCGGCGTAGGGGCTGCGCGGATGAAAGGGAGTCTTTTCGGTCTGCGGCACTTCGGCAACGCGCCCGTAGAGCTCGGACGACGACGCCTGATAGAAGCGCGCGGACTGAAACCCTTCCTCGCGCAGTGCCTCGAGCAGCCGCAGGCAACCGAGGCCGGTCACCTGCGCCGTGTACTCGGGCATGTCGAAGCTCACGCGGACGTGGCTCTGTGCGGCGAGGTTGTACACCTCGTCGGGCTTCGACTTGCGGAGCGCATCCCGGAGGCTCGAGAGATCGCCGAGATCCGCGTAATGGAGGGTCAAGCTCTCGCGCGGGAGATGATCGAGGCGCCCGGTATTGAAGGAAGAAGAGCGGCGGACGATTCCGTGGACCTCGTACCCTTTTTCGAGCAGGAGCTCGGCGAGGTAGGAGCCGTCTTGCCCGGTGATTCCAGTGACCAAAGCCTTCGGCATGGGCACTCATCTAGCACTATTTGCGCTCGTTCGCGCGGGTCCGGAGGCCCGCAGACTGCGGTTTTCCGCCCTTTCCGTCGCTCGGTGCCGGCGGCTCGTCCTTGCCTTTCGCGCGCGCGCCGGGTAGCGAGCCTCGGCGTTTTCCGGGTCGCGAGCGAGATGCAAAACCCCCCGTCCCACCCGTCCTCGCCCTTTGCCGGGGTGCTCCACGTGTACACGGGAAATCGCTTCGGCGGCATCGAGACCATGCTCGCGACGATGGCGCGGAGTGCGCTCTTTTTCGGGCAGACCTACGCGCTCGTTTCGCGCGGCAGGTTGTTCGACGAGCTCACCGAGGCCGGGGCCGACGTGGTCGAGGTCGGGCCGTTCCGAGCGCGTCACCCGTGGCAGGCCCGTGCGGTTCGCGAACGCTTGCGTGCCGTGCTCGCCGAGCGCTCGATCCACACCGTCGTGACGCACATGTCGATCCCGCACGCGCTCACCGCGCCGGTCGTCGGCAAGCGGGCGCTCGTCTACTACGCGCACGAACTCCACACCGGGCGGCACTGGTCCGAGCGCTGGGCCCGGCGCGCGCGCCGGCCGGACCTGGTCATCGCGGGGAGCGCCTGCGATGCCGAAACGGTGCCGCTGCTGTTCCCCGACGTGCGGAGCGCCGACGCCGCGGTCGTCTACTACGCCACCGATCTCGGGGCCGAGAGCGCCCTCGACGCGCGAGCCGACGTGCGTCGTGAACTTGCGACACCGGTCGATCACCAGGTCATCGTCTGCACGGCGCGCCTCACCCCGTACAAGGGCCAAGACGTGCTGATCGAGGCGCTCGGCCGGCTCCGCGGGCGCGACGGCTGGACCGCCTGGCTCGCGGGCGGGCCGCAGACCGGCGCCGAGACGCGCTTCGATCGGCACCTCAAGACCCGCGCTCGCGAACTCGGGATCGACCAGCGACTCCGTTTCCTCGGTGAGCGCCGTGACGTCCCCCGCCTGCTCCGTGCCGCGGATCTGCACTGTCAGCCCAACGTCGGCCCGGAACCGTTCGGTCTCTGTTTCGTCGAGGCATTGTGGGCTGGGCTCCCCGTGGTCACGAGCGCGATCGGCGGCGCGCTCGAGATCGTGACGCCCGATCTCGGCGAGCTCGTGCCGCCGTCCGACGCCGCTCTGCTCGCGGCGGCACTGGAGCGCTGCCTCGCGGACGGGGAGCGGGCCCGGGTGGTGCGGGCCGAAGGCCCGTCGCGCGCGAAAGCGCTCTGCTCGCCGGAAGCGTTTGCACGTAGGATGGGCGACGCGCTTGCCGCCGCGCGCGAACGCCACGCGCGATCGGCAGCGAAAGAAACGGTTTCCTGATGCCGCCGAAGGTCGTCCAGAAGCTCGGGCACGCGCTGTCGCTCCGCACGTGGGACACGATGGTGCCGGACCGCTGGCGCTGGCTGTCCCGCCACCTGCCCGAGACTCGCGCGGGCGAGCGGCTGCTCGACGTCGGCTGTGGCAGCGGCGCGTTCACGATCGGTGCCGCGCTCCGCGGCTACGACGCGCTCGGCCTAACGTGGGACGACCAGCAGCGTGAGCGAGGCGAGGGCAGGGCGCGGACGCTGGGAGTTCCAGCTCGCTTTCGCGCGCTGGACGCGCGCCGTTTGGACGAGGCCGACGATCTCCGACAATCGTTCGCCGTGGTGGTCCTGTGTGAGGTGATCGAGCACGTCCTCGACGATCGCCGGCTGGTGCGCGCGGCCGCCGGCTGCCTGGTTCCGGGTGGTCGGCTGCTCTTGACGACGCCGAACGTCGACTACCGGCCGATCGTGCCGGAGCACGCGGGCCCGTTCACGGAGGTCGAAAACGGCGACCACGTCCGTCGCGGGTACACGCGCGAGCAACTCGTGGAGCTCGCTCGTGAGGCGGGCCTTGCGGTCGAGGAGCTGGACGCGGTGAGCGGCCTCCTCAGCCAGAAGGCGACGTGGGTCACGTACACCGCGGGGCGGCTGAGCCCGCACCTCGGTCGCGCACTCACCGCGCCGCTCCATCCGGTCGTTCCGTTGTTCGACCGAGCGGCGAGCGAGCTCTTCGGCTGGCCGCCGTACTCGCTCTGCATGGTCGCGAGCAAACCGAGATTTCCCCGCTAGAGGCGCGTCAGCTTCCGCGGTCCATCACCACCAGAACCCGGTACGAGGCCGAGCCGTAGCCGTGGCGAAAGTCCCATTCGGCGGCACGCTCGCTCGCTTGCCGGAGCCAGTGATCGGGCTTTCCCAGGCGGTAGAAGGGCCAGGCGACCCAGTCCATGAGCGGCGAGACGAACAGGCCGCCGAAGCGCACCGTCGTGACCCGAAACCGGTCGCCGGCGAGCCCTGCGAGCTCCGGCACCGTGAAGTGGTGGTGCCATTCGACCTCTCGGTAGTGCGGGTCGCGGAGCCCGCGGCCCACCACGGCCGAATACAGACCCGGCAGGCGGAGGCGGACGTTGTTCGAGTCCAGAAAGGCGAACCAGCCTGCATGCGGCACGGTCATGATCAGCCGGCCGCCAGGGCGGAGGACACGGTGGATCTCTCGGAACGCCTGCTCTCGGAGCGCCGTGGGGACGTGCTCCATCACCTCGACGCAGGTGGCGACGCTGAACGAGGCGTCTGCAAACGGCAACGCCTGAGCGCCGCCCTCATGGAGTTCCACCCCGGGTAAGCGTTGCTTGGCGATGGCGAGCGCGTCACCGTTCGGCTCGATACCGGCGAGCCGCGCCTTCGGGTAGCGCCGCCGGCAGTCTGCGAGCCACGCGCCGACGTTGCACCCCACGTCGAGCACGCTGTCGACGTCGGGATCGATGTAGTCGCTGGTCCGCACGGCCCGAACGTACGAAACGCCGGGCCGGAGGTCCACCGGCCCCGTGACTCGCACGAAGGTCCGGATGGCGCACCGGCCGGCGCTCGGCATTTCCCGGCCGATGTGTGAGAATCCGGGCCTCCGTGCGCTCCCTCCTCCATTTCGCCCTTTGGCGCTTTCGCCTCGCCGACGCCACCACTCAGACCACGCGTGAAGAGCGTGATGCCCTGGCCCGGCACGCGGGCGGTCGCGTTCGGCTCGCCGAGATTGGGGTATGGCAGGGAGTCACCACGCGTCGGTTGCGCGCGGCGATGGCTCCGGAGGGCGAGCTGTGGGCCATCGACACCTACGAGCGTGGCCGGTTGGGACTGAGTTTCGCCGAGCTCGTAGCGCAGCGCGAGGTGGAGACAGTGGAGAACGGCCGCGTCCGCTGGGTGCGGTCGACCGGAGCCGACGCTGCGCGGCTGTGGCGGGACGAGGGTTGCGAGCCCGTCGAACTCCTTTTCATCGACGGCGACCACTCGTTCGAGGGGATCAGCGCTGACTGGAACGCCTGGTCGGATCTGATCGCGCTGGGCGGCAAGGTAGCGCTGCACGACTCCCGTTCGACGCCCGAGCGTCCGATCGAGAGTGCGGGGAGCGTGCGTTTCACCGAAGAGTTCATCAAGAAGGACTCGCGTTACCGTGTCGTGGACGAGGTGATGAGCCTCACGGTGCTCGAACGAGTGAGCTAGGCGCGCGTGCACGTCTGGATCCTCTCCACGGCCCTGCGCTCGGCGCCGGGCGGCATGCGCCGGCACATGGAGCTGCACGCCGAGGGCCTCGGCCGGCTCGGGGCGCGCGCGACCGTGTTCCTCGACGAGGATCTCGTGCGCTTTCCGCCGGCGCTCGGAGCTCGGCTGCCCGGAGCGCGCACGCTGGCGTCGCTCCTAGAGCGAAACAGAGCGGAGCGGCCCGACGTCGTCAACGTGCACACGATCGCAGCGCCGGCATGGATCGCCGCGCGTGCGGCGGGGCTCGTCTCGAGTCGGATCGTGGTGATGTCGTACGCCGCCGACGAACCCGACATCGTGCTCCGGGAGCCGCGCGACGTTCTACGCTGGGCCCGCGCGGCGTTGCCTGCGCGAGCGGCCTTTCCCCGCGCCGACGGCATCTGGTGTGTGAACCAGCAGGACGTCGAGTTCTACGTCGGCACCTACGGGGTCCCCCGCGCGCGCGTGCGTCGCTTTCCACACGCCGTTGCCGACTCGTTTTTCGAGCCGACGAACGCCCCCGCTCGCAACCCGAAGCGCGTGCTGTTCGTCGGTACCTGGATCCACCGAAAGGGGATCGACGTGCTCGCCAGCGCGCTCGCGCTCGCGGTCCGACAGGTGCCCGACCTCGACGTGGTGCTCGCCGGTGTGCAGCGCGACGAACGCTCCGTTCTCGAGAGCCTTTCGCCCGAGCTCGCCGCGCGCACTCGTGTGATCGAAGTGGCCGACGACGCCAGGCTCGCCGAGCTCTATCGCACGAGCTCGCTTTTTCTCGTGCCGTCGCGCCGCGAAGGTCTTCCGATCACGCTTCTCGAGGCGATGGCCTCCGGGTGCCCGGCACTCGCCGCGGCCAACTCCGGCATGCTGGATGCCGTCGAACCCGGCGTGAACGGCTGGCTCGAGGTGTCGTTCGACCCGGTGAAGTGGGCCGAGCGCATCGTCGAGATCGTGCGTGACCCAGGCGCGCTCGCACGGGCCTCCGACGGTGCGCGCCGACTTGCCGGCGCCTATCGCATCGACCGCGTCACGCCGGACGTGCTCCGCTGGTACGGGGAGCTTCTCCGCTGAGCACGGCTCGTTCGGCGTCCACGAGGCGCCGGGCGACCTCCGCGTGGCGGGTTTCAGCGCGAAAGCCGAGCTTGTCGCGGGCGCGGCTCGGGTCCGCGTGCATCGCCCGCACCTCGTTGGCTCGGAGCAGCGTGTCGCTGTGCTGGACATGCTCGCGATAGTCGAGGCCGGCGGCGGTGAACGCTGCTTCCACGAAGCGCTCGAGCGGAACGGATTCGCCGGTGGCGAGGATGAAGTCCTCCGGCGTGCTCGTCTGTAGCATCGCGTGAATGCCGACGACGATCTCGGGAGCCCAGCCGAAGTCCCGCACCACCGAGAGATCCCCGAGCTCGAGCGAAGCACGGAGGCCGAGTGCGATTTCGGACGCACCCCGCGCCACCTTGCGCGTGACGAAGCGCTCCGGGCGTCGCGGCGACTCGTGATTGTAGAGAAACCCGGTGACCGCGAAGAGGCCGTAAGAGTCGCGATAGACGCGGGCGAGCTCCGCAGCCGCCGACTTCGCCACCCCGTATGGGCTCTTCGGGCGAAGGGGCGTCGTTTCGGTGGCCGGATGCCCGCCGGTATCTCCGAAGATTTCGCCCGAGCCGGCGACGAAGAGCCGAGCGTTCGGGCGCCGCTGGCGCACCGCTTCGAGGACGGAGAGTGTCGAGACGGCGATGCTCTCGAACGTTGCGCGAGGTTCGGCGAACGACAACCCTACCGAGCTCTGCCCTGCGAGGTGGTAGATCTCGTCGGGATTCACCTCGTCGACCACACGCGCGACGCCGGCAGCGTCCGACAGATCGAGCGCTCGTACCTCCGTTCCGAGGACGCCCTCGGGCTGGGGCGTGCGTGAGGTTCCGAGCACGCGATAGCCCTTGCCTGAAAGGAGCTCCGCAAGGTACGTCCCATCCTGACCCGTGATGCCGGTGATCAAAGCTGTTTTCATGCCGAATCGGGTGTCGCCGCGCAGGGGCGCGCGAACCCAGCATTAGCATCCATGAGGGTCCTCATCGTCAACCCGATCGGTACGCTCGGCGGTTCGGAGCAAAGCCTGCTCGATTTGGTCTGGTCTCTCCGGCGGGCGGCGCCCGAGCTGGAGCTCCGCCTGATGTGCTTGGGTGAGGGGGAGCTCGCCCCGCGCGCTGCGCGCCTCGGTGTCGAGGCGGAAACACTCGTTCTGCCGGCACCGCTTGCTCGCCTGGGGGAGACCGGCCGAGCCGCGTCACGCCTCCGAGCTCTCGTCGACACGGGGCGGGGTGCGTTGCTTGCCCCCGGGTTCGTCCGCCGCCTGCGTGCACGGGTCAAGCAACTCAATCCCAGCGTCGTGCATACGAACGGCATGAAGGCGCACCTGATCGCGGCGGCGGCTCTCCGTGGTTTGCCGCTCGTGGTCCACCTGCGAGATTTTCCGGCTGAGCGCCGAGTGAGCCGCCGGCTGTTCGATTTCCTGCCCCGCGACCGCGCGATCGTGGTTGCGAATTCGCGGGCGGTCGGGCGCGAGACCGAGGCGCTTCGGTCCGAGCTCCGCGTGCGCGTCGTCGAGAACGGCATCGACACCCAGAAGTTCATGAGCGCGGGGCACGGCGTGGACCTTGCGGAGCTGTCGGGTCTCCCCCCGCTTGCGGAAGGCGGCATCGCCGTCGGCCTGGTGGCCACGTACGCGTTCTGGAAAGGCCATGACCTCTTCCTCGAAGCAGCAGCGCGTCTCGTGCGAGCGGAACTGGGGCGGCCGCTCCGGTTCTACGTGGTTGGCGGCCCGATCTACGGAACACACGGTTCGGAGCGATCCCGCGCCGACCTCGAGGCGATGGTTCGAAAGCTCGGGCTACAGGGGAAGGTCGGCCTCGTCCCGTTTCAGACCGAGGTCGAGAGGGTGTACCCCGCGCTCGATGTCGTCGTTCACGCGAGCACCAGACCGGAGCCGTTCGGACGCACGATCGTGGAAGCGATGGCGGCAGGTCGTCCCGTCGTCGTCGCGCGCGCCGGCGGCGCTGCGGAGCTCTTCGACGAGGGGCGGACGGGCCTCGGCTTCACGCCGGGCGATGCGTCGGATCTGACGCGCGTGCTCGGCTCGCTCGTCGCCGACCGAGCTCTGCGATCGCGGCTGGGCCTGGCGGCCGCCGCCGAGGCGGCTTCGCGCTTCGATCGCGCGAGGCTCGGACCGGCGCTGGTCGACGTGTATCGAGAGCTCCTGGGAGCGCGACCGTGAGGGTGGGCGTCATCTGCGACCTCGCGGAGGAGGGCTGGCCGAGCATGGACGTTCTTGCGGCGGCGCTGCTCGAGCACGGAAACAGGCATCCGGGTTTCGAACTAGCGCGTTTCCAACCCGAGCTTCCGGCGTGGACTCGCGCGCCCGAGACTCGAACCAGGCTCGATAGAGTCGGCAGGAAGGCCGGTCTCGCGTTCGGCCGTTACCTCGAATATCCGCGTTTTCTCCGCGGTGAACGCCGGCATTTCGACTGGTTCCACGTCGTGGACCACAGCTACGCCCACCTGGTTCCGCTGCTCCCGTCGGGGCGCGTCGGCGTGTTCTGCCACGACCTCGATACGTTCCGTCCTCTCCTTCCCGGTGGTCACGGCTCCTTCTTCGCGCGGCAGGTGGCGCGCGCGTCGCTCGCGGGGCTCGCCAGGGCGGCCGTCGTGTTCCACTCCACACCCACCGTGCGCGACGAGCTACTCGCTCACGACTTGGTTCGGCCGGAGCGGCTCGTGAGCGCCCCTTACGGCGTCGGCGTCGAACTCGGTCCCGATCCCACTTCACAAGATCAGGAGCTCAGCGTGCCGCGGCCGTTTCTCTTGCACGTGAGCAGTCTGATCCCGCGAAAAAATCCCGAACTTCTGCTGGAGGTCTTCGCCCACGCGTCGCGCGAGCTGCCCGGGCTCGGTCTCGTCCAGATCGGTGGCACCTTCACGCCGGAGCAACGGGGATGGCTCGACGGTCGCGGGCTTCTCGCGCGGACGCATCAGATCCCGCGGCTCGACGACCGAGAGCTCCTTGCTGCGTACTATCGAGCGGCGCTCGCCCTGGTGCTCCCGAGCCGTGCCGAGGGCTTCGGCCTGCCGATCGTGGAAGCGCTCGCCTGCGGCGCTCCGGTCGTCGTGAGTGACATCCCGGTTTTCCGAGTGGTCGCAGGGGACGCAGCCGTTTTCTGTCCGCTCGACCGGCCCGAGATCTGGGGTGACGCGATCGCTCGGGTTTCTCGTGGCGAAGGGCCTGCCCGCTCGGTGCGCCTTTCGGTCGCCGCGCGGTACTCCTGGCAGAGCCACGCTGCTACGATACTCGACGCCTCGGCGGCTGCCGCGCGCCGGGGGTGAGTGTCACATGTGTGGGATCGCAGGACTCATCGGCGTCGCGCCTGCGCTCGCTTCCCCGGCGGCCGTCGCCATGCGTAACAGCCTCCGGCATCGGGGCCCGGACGACGAAGGGATCGAGGTCGTCGGACGCTCACCCGGCGAAGCTCCCGCCGTGCTCGTCCACACCCGGCTCTCGATCGTCGAGCTCTCGGCGGCGGGCCATCAGCCGATGGCCGATCGAGCCCGGGGCCCGGAACACGGCGACAACTGGGTCACGTTCAACGGGGAGATCTACAACTTTCGCGAGCTCTGGCCCGAGCTCGAGCGGGCCGGCTGGCCCTGCCGCACGCGTTCGGACACCGAAGCGCTGCTTCGCGCGTATCGTGCGTGGGGCGTCGAGAGCGTCGAACGCCTCGAGGGCATGTTCGCCTTCTGCCTCGTCGACACCCAGCGGGGGCTCGCCTGGCTCTGTCGGGATCGACTCGGCATCAAGCCGCTCTACCTCTATCGGCCGCGTGAGGGCGGTCTCCTGTTCGCGAGCGAGGTGCGCGCCTTGCTCGCCTCGAACCTGGTCCCGAGAAAACTTCATCCCGGCGCCGTCGAAAGTTTCCTTTCGCAGGGTGCGGTGATGGGCGACGACGCGATCGTGACGGGGGTACAGGCCTTGCCGCCGGGGTCCTCGTTGATCGTGGATTTCGAGGGTAGAGAGGTGAGGCGAACGCGCTATTGGACGGTCGCGTTCGGCCGCGAGGCGGGCGCTCTCACCGACCCGATCGACGAGCGCCCCGCGGCGAACGGTCGAGACGCCACCCGGTTTCGTTCCGAAGTGGTCGCCGAACTCGCGCTCGCGCTCCGTCGCTCGGTCGCGCAGGAACTCCTCGCCGACGTTCCAGTGGGCCTCTTCCTTTCGTCGGGCGTGGATTCGACGGCGCTCGCCGTCCTTGCCCGCGGGGTTCGAAACCGCCCGCTCTCGACGCTCGCGGTGGGTTTCGACATCGCCGAGTTCGACGAGAGCGACGGGGCCGCGGTGACGGCGCGCGAGCTCGGGACCGAACACACGGGGCTGACGCTCGCGGGCAGCGACGTTCTCGCTTCGCTCGACGGCGTCCTCGGTGCGATGGATCAGCCCACCGTCGACGGGTTCAACGTGTACTTCGTGGCGCGTGCCGCGCGTGAGAACGGGCTGAAAGTGGCGTTGAGCGGCCTCGGTGGGGACGAGCTCTTCGGCGGCTATCGGAGCTTCGTCGACGTGCCCCGGGCGCTCCGCGTCGACACGCTGTTCGAGCGCGTCGTTCGCGGAGCCGGTGCGCGAGCGCGTGTCGCGTCCGGGGTGACGGCGCTCGGGACCGCATTCGGTCTGCGGTCGCCCTCTCGCGCGCTGTCGAAGTTCACCAGCATGCTCAGGCGGCCGCCGACCGTGCAAGAGCTCTATTTTTTGCGGCGGGAACTGTTTTCCCCCGAGGAGCGGCGAGCGCTCCATGCTCTGCCGAGCGGATCCGACCCCTGGTCGGGGGTGGACCTCGGAACGCTCGACGCCCTCCTCCGGCACCACGGACATGCGGCGGTGGTCGACCAGGTGGCGTGCCTCGAGCTTCAAAGCTACATGCGCCACATGTTGCTCCGCGACGCGGACGCCTTCTCGATGGCGCACGGGCTCGAGGTTCGCGTTCCCCTGCTCGGCCACCGGGTCGTGGAGCGGGCGGCGAGCGCCGGCCATCGGTTTCGCCTGCCGGATCCGCGGCCGAAACCCCTGCTCCTCGATGCCGTCGGTCCCGGCCTTCCGCCTCGCGTTTGGCGCGCGAAAAAGCGCGGGTTCACCTTCCCGTGGGGCCCCTGGTTGCGAGGTCCGCTCAGCGCCCGCGTCGAAGGGGCGCTCGGCGGCGAGCGGCTGACCGGCGCCGGCCTCGATCCCCGAGCGGCTCGCGCCATCTGGCATCGCTTTCAATCAGGCGATCAGTCGGTATCGCCGCTCGAGCTCCTTGGTCTCACGGTGCTCGACGACTTCGTGCGCCGTCAGGGGCTCGCCGCATGACGGGCGTGCCGAGCGTTGCCGTGGGTCGCGCGCCCGCCGCGCCCGCTGTCGCGCGAGGGGCAGGGCCGGGTTGGATCTTTCTCTATCTCGGGGTTCAGCTGGCGTGCCAGATCTCGCTGCTCGTTCCCGGACTGTCGCCGTCGCGGGTGGTGGCGCGTTCGGCAGCGTTCGGCGCCAGCCTCGCGCTCCTGGTTTTGGTGCCGGGTCGACCACTGACCCAGCACCTGGGTCGCAACCTGGCGCTGTTCCTTGCGGTCATCCTGACGCTCTCGACGTTGCACCCGGATGGCGCGAATCCGGGTGCCGTCATCGCGCACTGGGCTTTTTCCCTTTCGATCCTGGCACCCATGTTTTGGGTGTCTCGCCTGCGGATGAGCTCCCGAGCCCTGCAGGCGCTGTTTGTCGTGCTCTGGGTGTTCAGCACGGCAAGCTCCGTCGTCGGGGTTCTGCAGGCGTACTACCCCGGCCGCTTCTTGCCGGCGGCCGGCATGATGGCGGGCGAGCAGTCCGCGCGGCAGTTCGCGGCGCTGATGATCCAGCTCTCCTCCGGCGCATGGATCCCACGACCGACCGGCCTCACCGACGCGCCAGGCGGCGCCGCAGCGGGTGGCTTCTACGCGGTGCTGCTCGGCGTCGGGATCGCGCTGACCAGGCCCTTCCGTTTCTCGCGAGCGGCCGCCGCGCTGGCCACCGTCGCCGGCATGACGTGCCTCTATCTGTGCCAGGTGCGCGCGATGATCGTGATGCTCCTCATCTGCATGCTGGCGATTCTCGGGATCTTCGCCTGGGCGGGGCGCGCCTCGCGCTCGATCACCATCGCGGTGGTGGTCGGTGTGCTGGTGGTCGCGGCGTTCGCCTTCGCGTTTTCGCTTGGCGGTTACACGGTTTCGCAGCGCATGGAGTCGCTGATTGCGGCCAGCCCGGCTCAGGTCTACAGCGGCGCCCGCGGCCGATACATCGCGGAGACGATCGAACGGATCCCGGAATATCCACTCGGAGCGGGGCTCGGGCGCTGGGGCATGGTGAGCTACTACTTCGGTGGAACCGGCGATCTCTGGGCCGAGATCCAGTGGACCGGCTGGCTCTACGACGGAGGTCTGCTCCTCTTCATCGGGTACCCGCTCACGATCTTGCTCCTCTTCCGCAACGCCGTTGCGGTTGCGCTGAAGACCAAGAATCCGGCGCTCGAAGTTTGGGCCGCCGTGGTGGCAGGTTACGACATCGGGACACTGGCGCTCACGTTCAGCTACCAGGTGTTCATGAGCACCTCTGGCATCGAGTTCTGGCTGATCAATGCAGCCCTGATCCAGGCGGTGGCATTCGACCGAATGCAGGAACGCGAGGCCTTGTCGGCGCCTCAACCCGCGTAGAGCTCGAGCAGCCGGCGAGCGAGGGTTTCCTTCGAAAAATCGAGCTCGGCGCGGGTGCGACCCTTCGCGCCCATCTCCCTTCTCCGGGGCTCGTCGGCCAACAGTTCGTTGATCGCGCGCGCCAGCGCGTCAACGTCGGACGGCGGGACAGTGAGGCCGCTCTCTCCGTGCCTGCTGACGAAGGGGACACCCGAAGGCAAGGCCGTGTTGATCACGGGTAGCTCGCAAGCCATCGCCTCGATCTGCACGATCCCGAACGCTTCACTGCGGGCGATCGAGGGCAACAGATAGATGTCGGACGCGAAGTAAAACGGAGGGATCTCGTCGTTCTGAAGCTCACCGATCAGGTGAACGCGATCGCTCACCCCGCACTCGAGGGCGAGAGCCTTCAGGTTTCCGCGCAGCGGCCCGTCGCCGATCACGATCAAGTGGGCATTGGGGACGCTCGCGAGGGCGCGGATCGCGATCTCGAAGCCCTTGTAGTAGATGAGCCTTCCAACCGCGATGAGCAGCGGCGCCCCGCGGTAGCGCTCGCGGATCCGAGCGGCCTCGCGCGTCACGGCGTCCGTCCGCCGAAACAGCCCGAGATCGATGCCGTAGGGCACGACGACGCACTTTTCTCGGAACCGCTGGAGAACCGTCGAGCTTTCGACGTAGTCGGGCGACGTGGCGATGACAGCCTCCGCGCGAGCGAGCAGCCGATCCACGAGCGGAGCATAGAGGGCAAGCAGCCGCTGCTGGCGAACGACGTCGCTGTGGTACGTCACGATCAACCGCTGCTTCCGTCGCAGGGCGGCGAGACAGCTTGCAGCGCCAACGGGGTGAGGCAGGTGCACGTGCACGACGTCCGCGGGACGCTGCCGGATCTCGAGCGCCATCGTCGGCGATAGCGAGGTCGAGGCCCAGCGCCCGAGCGCGGCGCAACGCGTGATGCTGATACCCTGTTGAACCTCGCGCACGGTGCGCGCCGTGGTGTTCGACACGACCACGTCGAGATCGACGTGGCCCTTCAGCTCGTTGCAGAGCGTGAAAAGGTGGCTTTCGATCCCACCCACGTACGGGTAGTAGTATTTCCCGACCTGAACGACCCGCACGGCGGTCTTCGCGCTACTCCGCGAACAATGACGCGTTCGCGCCAACCCAGTCGATGAGCTTCTCGACACCGCTCGTGACGCTGGTTTTCGGCTTCCACCCGAGTTCGCGCTCCGCCTTGCGGATGTCCGCGACGAACACGGCCTGATCCCCCGGCCGAACTGCCGCTTGAGCGCGCGGGATGGCGCGACCGAGCCGCCGCTCGAGGTGCGCCAGGAGCTCGAGCAGACTCATCTGATTCGCCGGGCCGCCGCCGACGTTGTAAGCGCGGCCGGCCGCCACGTCGGCGCGCTCGATGCAGAGGTCATAAAGATCGCAGAGGTCCTCCACGAAGAGCACGTCTCGAACCTGCTTGCCGTCGCCGTACAGGGTGATCGGCCGCCCGTGCAGGGCTGCGATCGTGAACCACGCGACCCAGCCCTGATCTTCCACGCCGAACTGGCGGGTGCCGTAGATGCACGATTGGCGCAGGGCCACGGTGCGAAGCCCATAGATGCGTGCGTAGTCGATGACGTACTGGTCGGCGGCGCCCTTGGAGCAGCCATAGGGCGAGTGAAAATCGAGCGCTTCGCTCTCGGGCACCCCGTGTTCGCGCGACGGGATCTGGTAGCGGCCCCCAACCTCGGTCACGGGAAGGTGGTCGAGCGAGCCGTAGACCTTGTTGGTCGAGGTGAAGACGAGCAGGCTCTTCGGGCAGGACTTTCGAACGGCTTCGAGCACGTTGAAGGTGCCGAGCGCGTTGATCTCGAAGTCGGTCCGCGGATCGGTGACCGAGGTGGTGACCGCAACCTGCGCCGCGAGGTGGAGCACGGCGTTGCAGTCGCGGTGCTTGCCGAGGATGGCCTCGAGTGCCGTCGCGTTGCGAATGTCCGTCTGGTGGAACTCGAAGGAGCCCTGCCCGCGAAGCCACTCCAGATTTTTCTCGGTATTTTTGCGGGAAAGGTCGTCGATGACGACCACGGAAACGCCCCGGGCCAGGTAGCGCGCGACGGCGTTCGATCCGATGAAACCGGCACCGCCGGTGACGATGATTTTCACGTGATTCTCCGGGGGCGAGCGTAGCCTCGGGCAGGGGGATGACGCAAGACGGCCGGAGCGATCATCGCTCCGGTCGTGGTCCGCCGCCGGATCGACTAACTTCGCCCTTCCGATGGAGGCAACGACTCCCGAGCGAGCCGCCGCCACGGGCGCGCCACCGAACCGGCGCCGCGCCCGCAGGGTCCGAAGGCGCTCGGGACGCACGGCCGAGCGTGCCGGTCTGGTCCTGCTCGGGCTCGCGCTCGGTGTCCCGGCGGTGTGGTTCGGGGGACAGCACACCGCGCTGATGATCGCCGGGGCAGTTCTGGCGGCGGCGTCCGCGGTGTTGCTCGGTCAGGGCCTCGCGCGTGTGCCTCGGCTCGCATGGCTGGTGCTCGGCCTCACCGCCTTCACCCTGTTCCAGCTCGTTCCACTCCCGTTCGCTTTGGTTCGTGTGCTGTCGCCCAACTCGGCGGAGGCGTGGAGCGGCGCCCTCGCCCCGTTCGGTGAAGCCGCACCAGGCTTCATCACGCTGTCGGTCGATCCTTCTGGCACGGCGCTCGAGGTGCTCAAGGGCTCGGCGTACGCCTGCCTGGTCGTTGCGGTATTCGGAGCGGCGGCCGCTTGGGGCACGGCGTCCGTGGCGATGCTGCTCTTCGCCTCGGCGCTGCTGGTCGCGCTCATCACGTTCGCGCACGGCGCGCTCGATATCCAGAAAATTTTCGGACTCTACGCGCCGCCCAATCTCTCCGATCGCTGGACGCGGGGTCCGTTCGTGAACGGCAACAATCTGGCCGGCTATTTGAATCTCGGTGCGCTCGCAGGCTGCGGACTCTGGGCGGCCGGGCGGGGCGGGGCGCTTCGTTTCGTCCCTGCTTTCGGCGTTCCGTTGCTGGTCACGTTGGTGCTGCTCAGTGGATCGCGAGGCGGCGTGATCGCGCTCGTCGTTTCGGGGCTGATCTTCGGCGCATCGATGGTGAAATTTTGGGGTGCGCGGCCGGTGGTCGCCGCCGGGGCAGTGCTGCTCGTGGGTGGCATCGGCGCGGTGACCTTCGCCGCGCTGGCGGATGCGCGGCACGTCCAGGCTCTCGCGGACCAGGCGTTGTCCGGCAAGATACTCGGGTGGCGCTGGTCGCTCGCCATGATCCAGGACTTTCCGATTTTCGGCGTCGGACGTGGTGCGTTCGAGACCGCGTTTCATCCCTACCGCGGCTCGTTCCCGCACGACTGGTCGCCGGTGTTCGCGCACGCCGAGAACATCGTGGTCGACTGGGTCTCGGAATGGGGCGTGCCGGTCGTGCTCGGGCTGATCGGCGTCGTGGTCGCATCAATGCCGCAGATCGTCCGGCGGATGCGCCGCGATCCGCACCTTGCCGGACTTTGGCTGGGCGCTTTCGCGCTGATTCTTCAGGGGCTCTCCGATTTCGGCGTTGAACTCTTCGCCATCGGCGCTGCGTTCGTCACGGCGATCGCTGCCGGCAGCGCGAGCAGCGTGAAGCCGGAGGGTGGGGCGGGGTGGCGTCGCTTCGTGCCGGTCGCTGCGGTGGGGGCGGGCCTAGTGATCGTCGTCGGCCTTGGCGCCAATCCCGTCGCCCTGGACCGCGAGGCCATCGCTCGCGCCGCGGTTGCCGTCGAGCCGAAGGACGCGGCGCGCGTCGCCGAGCTCCGAGCCGAACTCCATCGGCTCACGCTCCGCCATCCGGGCGAGCCGTATTTTCCGTTGATTGGTGCGACCCTCGCCGCGCGGACGCACGGTGATCGGATGCCGTGGCTCGCGCGGTCGCTGGCCCGCGGACCACGCTACGGCGGCGTTCACCTCGGGCTTGCCGATGCTCTCTACGCGAAAAAACGCCGGAGCCAGGCGCTGATGCACGTCCGCCTGGCGGCGCGCTACGACTCGTCGCTCGAGGGTGACGCCTTCAGGCGTGCACTCGCCTGGTCACGCTCGGTCGCCGAACTCGCGGCTGCATTCCCGGAGGGAAGTGAGGGCGGGGCTTTGTTCCGTGAGCTGTGCGAGCGGGTGCCGCATCGCGCCCGCGTCGAGTGCTTTCGTGAGGCGCTCCGGCGCGAGCCAACGCGAGAATCGCTGGCCAGCGAACTCGTGGATGCGCTCGTGACTGCTCTCGACGGGGCCGCCGCGCCCTGCGCCGGCGTGGCGGCGGCCGACTGTCGCGCTGAGGCGGACCGGGTCCTCGCGGCGGCCTCCGCGCTCGCAGGCTGGAGAGTCGCGTATTACCGGGGACGCCTGCGCGCCACGTCGGGCGACTTCAAGGGTGCGGCCGAGGCGCTGCTTGCCAGCTGTCCGGTGAGCGACGAGGGGGCGGCCTGCCTCGAGCGCGCGGAGGACTACGCGTCGCGTTCTAACGACAACGGCCTGTTCGGGCGTGCTGCAGAGCGTCGCTTGGTGCTCCTCTGTGCAACACACGAACACTGCGCGGAGGCTCACGCCCGCGTGGGCGAGGCGATGGCCGGCCGTGGGGCCTGGGGCCTCGCGCTCCACCACCACCTGAAGGCGGCCGAGGCCGATCCGACGACGGCACGCTTTCTCGCGCTCGCCGAGGTCGCGCTCAACGCCGGCGTGCCGGCTTCGGCGCGGAACGCGCTCGTACGGGCCAAGCGCGCGAGCGCAGGGAGCCCGGCGGATGCCGAACGGGTTCGCGAGCTCGAGCGTCGATTGCTCGACGGCTCAAGCCTTTGAAGTGCGGGCGTCTTTGCCTTCGCCTTCGCCTTCGGCGTCGTACCGGTAGTACTGGTACTGGTAGCTGTCGCCCCGCGTCGTCACGGCGTTCATGACGAACCCCGCGCAGTTTGCGCCGACGTCTCGCAGGGCTCTCATCGCACGACGAGCCGCATCACGCCGCGTCCGGAGAGCGCGGACCACGAGCACGGTCGCCTGAACGCGTGTGGACAGAATCGCTGCGTCCGTCACCACGCACACCGGGGGGCTGTCCAGAATGACCTTGTCGAAGCGCTCGTCGAGTCTCGCGAGAAGCCTGCCGAAAGCATCGGTGTGCATCAGATCGGCAGGGTTCGGCGGTGTCGGGCCTGCCAGCATCACCGAGAGGCCCGGAACGATCGTCTCGCTGATGGCCTCGTCGAGCCGCGACGCGTCGAGCAAGGCCGAGGAGAGCCCCACTTCCGAGGTGCGACCGAAGATGTGGTGGATCCTCGGGCGCCGGAGGTCGCAATCGACCAGGCAAACGCGTCGTCCTGTCTGCGCGAGCGCAATGGCAATCGAGACCGCCACGGTGGTTTTGCCCTCGGCCGGGCCCGCGCTCGTGACGAGCATGCTGCGGAACGGACGATCCGGCGACATGAAGAGCAAGTTCGTGCAGATGGCGCGCGCGGCCTCCGCGGTGGCGCTCTTCGGGTGCGAATGGCCGACGAGTTCGTGCGGGAACGTCCCCTTCGGCGCGCTCTCGTCGGGTGGCGGCTTCTTCCGTTTTTTCGAACCCCCGTAGTAGGCACCGTACACGACCTCGCTGTCCTTGTCGGACGTCGCGGGCAGTGCTCCCACCGACACCAGACCGAGCTCCTGCTCGACCTGCTCCACGTTGCGCACCGTACGGTCGAGCGCTTCCCGCCCCACGGCACCCAGGAGCCCGAGCAGTAGCCCGACGGCGCCGCCGAACGCGAGATTCGTCGCCTTCCGCGGCAGAACCGGCGCCGTCGGCTTGAGCGGTCGGTCGAGGACGCGCACGTTGTTGAACGGCATGACCTTCGAGAGGCCGCTCTCGCTCGAGCGCTCGAGGACCATGCCGAACACGCGCTCGGTGTTTTCCTTGGAGCGCCGCAGGCGCGAGTACTTGAGCTCGTTGAGGTTCAGCCCCAGAGCCTGCTGCTTGGCACCCTCGTAGAGTTTGCTGAGCCCGGCGAGTTCTCGCTGCACGGCCGCAAGATCGGTCGAGACGCCCTCACGGATGTTCTTGATCTCCCGATTCAGCACGTCGCGGGCGGCCTCGAATTCGGTGCGGGCCACCAGGACGGAGGGGTGGTTGTCGCCCTTGCCCTGGACATTGAGCTGCGAGAGTTCGACCTTGGCCTTGGCGTACCGCTGGCGCAGCGGGAGCAGCGAGGCGAACAGCTCGCTCTGCGGGATCGAGCCAGGGTCGTCCGGGTTCACGTTCTCGAGGACGTTCAGCCGCGCCGCCAGATGCTCGCGCTCGGCCGTGATGTCGGTGAGCTTGGCGTTGAGCTGCTGGATCTGCGCCCTCAGCATATTCGACTGGTCGTCGAACGAGACGCTGAGCAGGTTGTTGGTCTTCTTGAAGTCGTGAAGATCCATCTCCTGCGATTCGAGATCCGTTTTCAGCTTGGCGAGCTGGTTGTCGAGCCACTCCGCGGTCTTGCCAGCGGAGTCGAGGCTCGCGTCGAGGTTCTGCTCCACGTAGGCGTCGAGCAACGTGGACAACAGGCGCTGCGCACGAGCGGGATCCGCGTCGCGAAGCGCAACCAAGGTGAGGCGACTCTCTCGGATCGGGCTGACCGTGATGCGAGCGCGGAGGGACTCCGCGGCGTCGTCGGCGGACACGGTCATGGACGGCCCCGGTGTCCCCGCCGGGCGATTGGTGAGGAAGCCGGCGTCTCGATCCAGCCCCAGGCGCTTGACGACAATCGAGGCCATCCGGCGCGAGGTGAGGATCTGCTGCTGCGTCTGGAAGTACTCGAGGTTGCTCCAGAACGATTCGGGCCCGGTGTCGTTCCCCGGTGTCACCCGTCGCCCGAGCGGCATGATCGGTTGTGGGTCCAGCTGCACGGTGGCCGTCGCCTCGAAGAGCGGAGTGACCGTGGAGGTGTAGGCAGCCGTGCCGCCGATGCAGAGGATGATGGTGAGGATCACCTGGATCCAGTGCTTGCGGACCGAGCGCGCGAGTGCCGCCGGGCTGAGAGGCGACGTTTGCTCCGTCGATTCGGCCGCCGCGGGGGTCAGGGGCCTCAAGGTGTTGTTGCTCACAGCATGCCCCCGCCCGAGCTGGTGAGGGGCACGGCGGCGGCCTTGGGCCGCGAGGGAAGGGGCTTTTCGTCGCGGATCGGCGCCAGGCGGCTTCCGACCCGCTCGAGCGCGACAATCACACCATCGACCAGGAGCTGCAGCAGGATCGCTGCCTGAGGCGACACGTCGGGCTCGTCTCCGACCCACTCGAAGCGGATCCGGGCTTGCGCTTTGCCGTCGCTGCCGAGCGGGTACGTCGCGCGGACCATGCTACGGGACGAAGTATCGGGGGCGATCGAATCCAGACGGCGCTGCGAATCGGGCTCGCCCTCGATGGTGAGGCGGTCGAACAGGTGGGAGCGCGTCGTTTCATCCAGCGTTTCCAGGACGCGATCCTCGGTGCGCAGGCCCTCGAGGCGCTTCAGGAGCTCCGGCACCGCTCGCCGCAGTTGATCGGTCCGGGCGTCGTACATGCGCGCTTTCTGGCGTTTCAGGGCATGGAGGTACTCGAAGTACCCGACGAACCGCACCAGCGCGACGAGCACGAGGCTCACGGACAGGAGCGCGAGCCCGGTCTGCCAGGTTCGGCCGAGCGAGACGGCGATGGCGCTCGCGGTGAAGACGACGCAGACGCCGTACAGGAGCACGACGGCGCGGCGGTGGGTGAGCCCGAGGTCCAGCAGCCGATGGTGGATGTGACCCCGATCCGGGGAGAACACCGAGCGCCGCTCGAGGATGCGCCGCAGCATCGTGAGCAGCGTGTCGAAGATCGGCAGGCCGAGGGCAATCATCGGTACGAGCAGCGAGACGGCGGTGGACGCCTTCTGCTGGAGCGCGCCGGTGAGCGACAGGATGGCGAGCACGTAGCCGAGGAAGTAGCTCCCCGAATCGCCCATGAAGATGCGCGCGGGGTTGAAGTTGAAGAAGAGGAACCCGGCGAGGACACCCATCAGGGCCGCCATCAGTAGGGCGACGAAGTGGTTTCCACCGACGAAAGCGACGACGAAACTCGTCAGCGCGGCGAAGAACCCGACGCCGGCAGCGAGGCCGTCCAGGCCGTCAATCAGGTTCACCGCGTTGGTGATGCCGACGATCCAGACGACCGTCACCGGAAGCGCAAAGACTCCCATCGACAGCGGGCCGGTGAACGGAAGCGCGATCGCATCGATGCGAAAGCCACAGGCGTAAGCACCGGTTGCCACGAGCACCTGCGCCGCGAGCTTGTGGACGGCGCGTAGCCCGCGCACGTCGTCGACCGCGCCGATGACGCACAGCGCAATCCCGCCGAGGACCACGCCGACGAGCTCGCTCCGCAGGAGCGAGAAGTCGACGCCCACCACGTTGCTGGCTACGTACGCGACGAGCACCGCGACGCAGAAGCCCGCGGTGAGGGCCAGGCCGCCGAGCCGGGGGATGCTTCGCGCGTGAACGTTGCGCCCGCCGGTGCTACCCACCGCCCCGAGGCCAATAGCGAGCCGCCTCGCCACGGGCGTCAAGACCAAGCTCGCGACCAACGCGACCGCGAAGATGACAAGATGGCTGCGCATCGGATGCTTGCGTTCGTTGCCCGCGCGGGTCCCTACATTCCGCGGGCGGCAAGGATAGCGATCTGGCCCTGTACCGTCCACGATTCCGAGCTGTCCTTGAGGACCTTTCCGTCATTGCTGTAACCTCCGCCGACCGCCGTGCTTCATCGTATCGCCATCGTTTCGGGAGACTTCGTGAAGACCGGGGGCATGGACCGGGCGAATCACGCGCTTGCCGAGTTCCTTCTCAAATCGGGAGTGGGAGTCGAACTCGTGTCGCATCGGGTGGATCCGACGCTCGCCGAGCGGCCGGGCTGTGTTTTCCACAGGGTGCCGCGCCCGCTCGGCTGGCATACGGCCGGCGAGCCGCTTCTCGACCTGGTGGGGCGCGCCACGGCGCGCCGCTTGCGGCAGAGCCGGGGCGTGACGGTCGTGAACGGGGGGAACTGCCTCGCCGGCGGGGCAAACTGGGTGCACTACGTCCACGCCGAGTACCGGATGCCGTTCGGCACGGATGCGCGCGCCGCCAAGCGCTGGGCCCTCTCCTACCGATCGGCAGTGCGTGAGCGAGCAGCCCTCGCGGCGGCGCCCATCGTCATCACGAACTCCAATGCCACCCGGCGCGCGGTGGTGGAGCGGCTCGGCCTCCCCGCCGAACGCGTCCACACGGTGTACTACGGCATCGACGCCGACGCGTTCGGCCCGATCACGGCCGATGAGCGCACTCGGGCGCGTCAGGCGCTCGGCCTGCGCGGCCCGGGCATCGCCTTCGTCGGTGCGCTCGGCGACCGGCGCAAGGGCCTCGACACCACGTTCGCCGCGTTCGAGCTCCTGGCACGGGACCCGCGTTGGGACGGCGAACTCGTCGTCGTCGGCACCGGGTCGGAGCTCGAGGGGTGGCAAAAGCGGGTGCGAACCTTGGGCCTTTCCGGTCGCGTTCACCTGCTCGGTTTTCGGAGCGACGTGCCGTTCGTGCTGTCAGCGTGCGATCTCTTGGTCGCACCGACCCGCTACGAGGCTTTCGGGCTCGGCGTCGCGGAGGCGCTGGCGCGAGGCCTGCCGGCCATCGTTTCCGCCGACGCAGGAGTCGCCGAGCTCTACCCGCGCGACCTCGATCAGCTCCTTTTGCGCGACGTGGAGAGCGCCGAGGCCCTCGCTGCGCGATTGCGCTGGTGGCGATTCGACGCTCCGGCGCTCCGAGAGCGGATGGAGCCACTCGCGGAGCGCGTGCGCGGACGGAGCTGGGACGATATGGGCGCCGAGATCGCGGCGCTCATCGATGGGCCGGATCGTCACATCGGTCGAGCACGAACTGCGTGAAGCGCTCGATCTGCTCGGCGCGCGCGAAGAGCGGCAGCGCCCGCACCGTCTCCGCCCGCCGCTCTTCGATCTCGGAGCGCTCGACCGAACGCATGAGCTCGGCGAGGCTCTCGATGAATGCCGGGTCCCACGGCGCCGTGCCCGGAAGGCGAAAGCTCCAGTCACCCGGCAAGTCGTACGCGAGGGGGATCTGGTTGGTCACGACCGGAAGGGCCGCAGCCAGGTACTCGCTGAGCTTCGTCGTGTAGCGAAAACTCCCCACCGCATCCACGCTCTGCGGCAGCGTGACCACATCCATCGCGGCGAGGTAGTCCGGCACTTTCGCGCGCGGCACCCGCCCCGTCAGGCGGAGTTTCTTCTGCATGGCGGGTGTGGTCAGCGCTTCGAGTTCGGCTCGGCCGGCGCCGTCGCCGACGATGACCACGAAAAGGTCTTTGCGGCTCGTGGCGAGTGCGAGCGCTCGAACGAGCTCGAGCCCGTAGCAATACCGAACGCCGCGGTTCCATGCGAGGGACCCGACGATGCCGAACACGAGGGCGTCGTCGGGGATGCCGAGTTCGGCGCGCGTGGTGCGCCGCGCGTCTCGAGCGCGGGCTTCGTCCTGCGGGAACGGGGCCCAACCGGGTGCGGTCATCGCCACCGGCGCACCGAAGGTGAGCGCTCGGCCGGTGGTGTACGGCGACCAGCCGACGAAACCGCTCGAGCACCGGCATAGCAGCCACTCGTAAAGGAGAAAGAGCGGGTAGGCAGCCGGCTGGGCGCGACGCACGAAGGGCGCGACCGCATCGCCACTGCTGAGGACGTAGCGCGTGCCGTAGAGAGCGCGCGCGGCGAGCACCGCCGCTCCACCCGCGATGCCCGTCCCCTCCATCACCACCATGTCGGGCCGCCCGCGCGCGAGGGAGCGGAAGACGCCGACGAAGCTTGCGAGCTTGTTTTTTCGGTCGAACGGCAGGTAGCTCGGGGCGAAGCGCTCGAGCAACGTGTGAAGCCGGAGCTCGTCGTCGAGGACCTCCGCGCCGCCGCTTCCCTGCGTGGCGAAGGCCGTGATCTTGGCGGAGCTCGGGGTCGAACGACCCGTGGTGCGGCGGTCGGTCACGTCGTCCGGCCGGCCTCGCGCTCCCGCTCGAGGAGCAGCGTCTCCACCATCCGAAAATCGAAATCGGTATCGATGTCGAGCGCCGTCTCCTGGGGCACGACGTGGAACAGCACTACTTCCCCTGTTTGCGAGCCGAGCTTCAGAACGGTGTCGCGCCGGCTCACGATCGGCAGGCTCTGCCGGTTGTACGCTTCGGCGTACGACTGGCGGTTGGTGGGCGCCACGTCGACCCCGCGCTCCGTGATGTACGAGATGGCGTGTCGGCCGTCGGGAGCCACCCGCACGACCTTGCGCGGATGCTCGCGCGCGGGTGTCATCAGAATCGCCGAATCGGCACCCTGGTCGCCCTTCAAGAGGTCGATCGCGCGATCGATGTCCTCGGCACGAATGAGCGGTGCCGTGGGGCAGATGCGCACCACCAGATCGGGCCTATAGCCTTGGTTTTGGTCCAACCATTCGAGCGCATGGCGGATGTAGTGAAGCTCGATCGAGGTGTCGGAGGCGTGTTCGGCGGGGCGCAGGAACGGGGCTTCGGCGCCGTGCTCGCGGCCGACCGCCGCGTACTCTTCGGAGTCCGTCGAGAGCAGCACGCGGCTCACGTTGCGGCAGCGTCGACCGATGCCGATGGCGTGCGCGAGCAGCGGCTTTCCGGCCAAAGGGCGCACGTTTTTTCCCGGGAGACCCTTGGAGCCCGAGCGCGCACCGATGATGCCGAGAACCTGCATGAGTCTACTCTAGTACCTCGTCTTCATGAACCGCCAGCCCGGCTGCTTCTTCTGCATTTCGATCTCGTCGTCGCGGCGCAGGAGCCCGGACCGTTCGTAGGCAAGACGGGCACGCTCGAGCGCCTCTCGGTCGAGCGAAACACCGAGACCGGGCCCGTCGGGCAGCGTCAGGTATCCATCACGGATCGGTAGGCGGCCGCCGACCACGATCTCGTCGCTCTGCCACGGGTAGTGCGTGTCGAACGCGTGGGTGAGCTCCGGCAACGCGGCGGCAAGGTGGGTCATCGCAGCGAACGAAATGCCCGCGTGAGAGTTCGAGTGCATGGTGAGCGCGCGGCCGAACACCTTGCACAACCGAGCAAGCTCCATCGAGGCTCGGAGCCCGCCCCAAAAGTGATGATCGGCGAGGATGATGTCCTCGGACCCGAGCGCGAGACTCGACGGCAGGTCCTCGAAACACGTGGTGCACATGTTGGTGGCGAGCGGGATGCCGAGCTCGGTCCTCAAGCGCGCCATCGCCTCCTGGCCACGCACCGGATCTTCGTAGTACTCGATCGTTCCCTTCAGCCGTTCGCCCTGTCGGACCGCCGTGTCGTAGCTCCAGGCGGCGTTCGGATCGATACGGAGCGGCAGGTCCGGGCCGAACGTTTCGCGCAGCGCGAGCGTGGCTTCGACTTCGACGTCGGGTTCGAGAATTCCGGCCTTCACTTTCAGCGACGCGAAGCCGAAAGCGTCGATCATCGCCCGTGCCTGCCGGACCAGGCCGTCGGCGTCGAGCGCTGCCGCCTGGCGGGCGCGAGCCCAACCGGTCGCTTCCGCGTCGACGTCGAAACCGAGCGGCCCGCCCGCGCCCTCGTACTTGAAGAACAGGTAGCCGGCGTAGGGCACACGCTGCCGAACGGGACCGCCGAGCAAGTCGGCGACACGACAGCCAAGCCGGTGACCGATCACGTCGAGGCAGGCCACCTCGAGCGCGCTTTCGGCGTGGACCAGCCGCCGCCGGTCCCAGGGTTTGTCGCCGCGCGCGCCCGGCTCGTCGCGCCCGAGCACCGCCGTGAGCACCCCGGCGAGCGCTCGCTGATCGAACACGCTTTTTCCGCGCAGCGCCGGGGCAGCCCGGCGAAGTCCCTCGAGCACGTCGATGTCACCGGGAATTTCGCTGATGCCGGTGAGCCCCGATTCCGTGACGAGCTCGAGCACGATGCGGAGCGCATACGGAGCGTGGAGTCCGCCCGCGTTGAGTAGCGGCGGATCGACGAGCGCGATCGGCGTCAGCGAGAGTGCCTCGATGTTCACGAGCCCTCGACCGGGTACGTCTTGAGGCCGTGCTCCTTCATGAACGCCTTCAGCATGTCCTCGTTTTCCGTGCAGTGAAAGAGCTGGCTGAAGCGCCATTCCGGGACGCGCGCTCCAGGTGTGGTGCCGAATTCGCTGGTCGGGACGCAGTTCTTGCCGCTGCCGTCGAAGCCGATATTTTCGATCATCGAATCGCACGGGTACACGGCGAACGTCTTGGTCGCGTAGTGCTCGAGGATCCAGTTGAGGCTCCAGACGTCGGGACGGCCCTCGAGGTAGGCGCTCGAGCTCGTGAGCGTTCCGAGGTCGCTCGCCACGTCCGAGACCGCGATGCCTTGTGCCGCCAGCCGCTCGACGACGCGGCCCAGATTGGGCTCGAAATCGGCCCAGCGGTCGCGCCAGGTGGCCCAGCCCCAGGTGCAGAACCGCCGCAGGAGCAGGGGCTCGGTGCCGCTGCGCACGAAGGGGCAGGGGAAGAGGTAGCCGCACAAGCTGCGGATGCGCGTGTCGTAGCGCAGTGCGCCCAGGCCCTGCTGGAAGAATTCGAACGCTCCCGGCCGCAGCACGCAATCGTCCTCGAGCAGGATCGCCGCATCGGCTTCGGCAAGCGAGGTGTCGAGCGCGTGCCGCACCGAGCGGGCGAGCCCGAGGTGTTGGGGTTGGCGCTCGACGTCGATGTGGATGCCCTTCTGCTGGCGGAGGCGACCGAGCAGGTCCTCCTGCCGGGCGATGACGTCCGGGCGATCGCTCTTGTCCATGAACGCGCGGACCTCCTTCACCCCGGCGGCGACCAAGCTGTCCACGACCTGGAGCGTGTGTTCGGGTCGGTCGTAAAGCAGGAGGAGGACGTCGATCCGCATGCGCAATGAACGGCGAGCTTCTTGGTGAAACCCTCGGGCTAGCCCCGGTGGGGCGTGATGTACGCGTGGGGGATCTCGTGGAGCATGCGGGGCGGATCATGCTGCTCCCGGATGAAAGAGAGCGCCGCCTCCAGGCTTTCGAGTCGCTTCGATTCACCCTTCAGGTAGCGATCGATGAACCCGAAGCCTCCGGCCTTGATCAGCTCGATCACCTCGCGCCGGTTGCGGAGGTTGCCAACGCCTCGACTCATCAACAGGTTGAGGCCGGAGACCTGGATCAGGGCCTGATTGAGCAGCACGTAGTCGGAGCCGAAACCGAACGGGATGCAGTGGCAGGCGGGCGACAGCACGCGGGTGTTGTCCCAAAGCGGTGCCGTATTGCCGGACGAAGCGTCGAAGAGCAGGTTGCACAGACGGCCGCCGAAGTGTCGGAGCATCGTTTCGCGGATATTCTCGATGACCCCCCCGAGTTCTTCGCGGAAGCGCGGCATGTCTTCGCGCGCGTTCAACCGGCTCACGATGTCGCGCGGCAGCACGCACACCTCGACCGCCTTCGGGTCGAGCGACTTCAGCGACGCCGCGCGTTCGGCGGAAGGCTCGACCACGACGAGCTTGGCTTCCGGCGTCGACCGCAGGTGAATGTACGCCGCGATGTGTCCCGACTGCCCGGCTCCGAACAAGAGCATGCGGCGGTTTCGGAGCGTGTCCGGATGGCGCGTGAGCGCGTTGCGCACGTCAGCCAGCAGGAACGCGTACATGAAGGGCAGGAGCGCGGCTTCGTCGGGGCGCTCTTCTTCGCGGAAGCAGATCTCGTACGAAAACGGAGGCAAGATCGCATAGCGGGCGTAGGTGCCGTCGTGAGCGCCCTTGCCGTGGCCGATGATGGTGCTCTCCTTGAACTCGCACTCGGTGTAGCGGTGGAGCACCGTGCACGCGTAGCAGTTGTAGTGCCCGCACGGCGTGTGGCCGAAGATCGCGACGTAGTCACCGGCACGGGCGCCCGACGTCGAGCTCGAAGGGGCGACCACTCTTCCGACGCCGCCGTTGCCGAAGACGAAGCCGCCGCCCTGCAGGAACTCGTCCTTTCGCGGGTGAATGCCGGCGGGGTGGCTGGCGAGCCAGAAGCTCCCGTGCAT